>ENA-OWXH01000012-OWXH01000012.1-human-gut-metagenome-genome-assembly--contig:-NODE-12-length-160875-cov-39.0586_pt1 | contig 160875 bp, 124 predicted proteins | sample MGYA00249245_ERZ652057 | MGnify/ENA primary metagenome ERZ652057 (study PRJEB26925, sample SAMN05827269) | human gut metagenome | biome: ENVO:2100002; feature: ENVO:00000062; material: ENVO:00002003...
AAAAAAACGGAAGGCAAACTTGCAAACTTGCAAAACTTGCAGCACTTCCACACCCGCACACGTGCGCGTACATTATAATATGAAAAAATAATAAAGCATAAAAAAGAGAGTGGAAGACAGACGGACGATACCGGAGAGAACTACAACGGAGGACAGGATAACAGAATGCAAAAGGCGGAAAGGGGAGATACGTGACAAGACTTCCGGTGGAAAAGAGCAGGAAAGCCTGACAAGGAGAAAATAAGAAAGCGGAAGACAAGGACTAGAACAAAACAGACACTGACCGTAAAGGACCGACTCCCTGAATCTGCGACAACCACACACTTTAACCTTACCAATACAATTCACATAATTCTGCGGAAGACACGTATCCTGCATGCGAAAAACCTCCTACCTACTTTAAACAAGGTACGTTACTAACATACAGGCCTCTATGTTAGTAACGTACAAGGTCACACATTACTAACCTTACGGAACACACGTTACTAACCCTTCGGAACACACAAACTATACAAAAGCACATAGCATCCCGTCCAATGCCCAGACACTCCGTCAGAAAAGCTGCCGGCTGCTGTTCACCTACCGCTCATTGGTTACCATAACCTCCATAAAGATTTTCTTCATCCCCCCATTACAAAAAACAGGATAGAACCATACCATTCACTACCTAGAACTAGGAAAAAAGATGGAAGCCAACACACCACTTCATCTCTTCCTCCACTCTACCCTTCACACTCTCATCGGATTGTCCGTCATTACTTTACCAGGATATAATAATCCATCGCTATGATGTACGCATACGCGTAATCGCGCGCGCTCGTGTGTGTGTGTGTGTGGAAAGACTGCAAGTTGTGCAAGTTTGCAAGTTTCCCCCTTGCATCATCTCATAAAAGGAGCTGAAAAAGCAAAAGAAACAACAAGAGAATAATCACCAAGAATTAAAATATCAACAACTTTCAGGCTCCTCGCTCCAGTTCCAAACAGATCTTATAAAAAATAAAGAATCAGCAAAACGAATTACATAAAAAACAATCACACATAAAATTATTGTCTTTCACACTTTGCTTTCTTTATATTGTAGCGATAGGCTCGACAAGCCAAAACAAAGTATATCGCACATTGTATCCATAGGATAATATATTGCTGACTGATTTCAGACATACTAGCTCCCATAGAATTTATCTTAACAAAGGCCAAAGTTCCGGAAGCCGCAGGAACCATATAATGAATCCATTGCCAATACCAAGGCATTAACTCCAGCGGATAAGAAACTCCGGACAGGAAAATCAATCCTACAGAGAAGAAAGCTACCAACAACAATGGAGCATCACTATCACTGAAAAATAACGAACAGGCCAATCCAAAGAAACTGGTAGCAAGAATATAAGGTATCATAAGTGCCACAATTTTCCACGGATATGCTAAATGAGGCAATTGGAAAACTAAAGGAAGAAGCCCCAACAAAAAGATAGAGAATAAAGCATAAAAGGCTAAATAAGTAAATGATTTTCCTATCACTACGGATGCCATACGTAAAAAAGAAAGATCCCTTCCTTCAGGGCCTGCAAACATCAGTATATCTCCAGTTTCACGCTCTTTCCCACTCAACATACTGATAACAAATATCAACGTCTGAAAAATAACAACCATCAAAACGGCAGGTATCAAATAAGTACCATAACCATCGGTATAATTATACAGGGCGGTACCCACCACATCGACAGACTTTGTTTGAACCACAGACTGTATATCATCCTGAGGTAGAAAAACCACTTGTTCGGGTCGAACATCATCATTCACAGCAAGCATGGCTCCAGCAGACGCCTCCTGCATGGAAGCAAAATAAAGAAAAGCCGTAGTGGTGCTGTACATAATATATATCGCTTCTTCACCACGCCCCACACGAGCGTCAAAATCCGAGGGAATGTAAACAATGCCCACCACTTCATCACATTTCATCAATTCCTTAGCAGCAGGCAAATCAGCATTGTTTGTCAATACCCGTGCCTGCGGAGTGGCATCCAGCAAACGGATGTAACTGCGGCTTAACGGAGTGCGACTCATATCCACTACTGCCACCGGAGCATTGCGTACCACATTGGGAGCATACATATAGTTATAAAGTAATCCATACACAAAGATGCCACCGCTGAGTACCAATAAAATGGAATAGCGGGTACATATTACACGAAACTCGTGCCAAGATACAGCTAATATATTATTCAATATCGTCATATTTCCGACTGATTAAAGAGCGTTTCAAATGAGGTAACAACAATAAAGGGGGAATAAGAAACAACAGCAGACAGGCTGCATTGCCCCACATATACGCATAACCATAGTTGCCATAAAGAAGATTCTGTCCAATCTCGACAAAGTGACGGACAGGAAAAAAATAAGAGGCATAGTACACCGGTGCAAACATGTGAGGCACCGGAAATGTAACCCCGCCAAGGGTAGCGCCTAACGACCCTACCATGGAAACTATACTGATAATAATACTCAACGCAGGAAAAAGAGAGAACAGAAAAACCGCCAGTGCCTGCGTAGCAATGACCAATAGTGCCGAAGTAAAATTCAACGCCCAAAAACCACAATCCATCGGTATATGCATAACACCAAAAAAGACATAGTTTGCCAGAATACTCATAACGATAAAGATAAAACTATATGGAAGCAACTTGGCAGTAACCGCCACCCAAATATTCCCATCTGCCACCGCAAGCCAGTTGGCTGAAGTATGGAATTTCCCTTCACTGCCAATGGAATATGTGGTGACCAACAACAAGATAACTTGCAGAAAAACGAAAAAGAATGGCTGTGTAAGATAAACCGAATAATCCATATCAGGATTAAATAACGGATGATTCTGTGTGGTAACCGGTAACAGAAAAGATTCTATCTCTTCCTGATTTATACCCAGTGCCACAGCATGAGTGACAATGGGAACTACCGAAATGCTTTTCAACAAACTTTGAAATGCTCCGTGAATCTCACTTCCCACACTCATCAATGCATAATGGTAATAATAAGTCAGAGCTGTTTCCTTACCATCCATCACCTTTGCTTCAAAACCAGACGGAATACTGAGGTATCCATAAATACTTTTCCGCTGCACATCTGCCCTGGCCTCCACTTCATCAGCATAATGCCGAGTGATGCGGAAAGTAGGAACAGCCTCGGTCATACGAATTATCTCACGAGAAGTGGCTGTATTATCACCATCCACAATACCCACAGGCAGATTCTCCATCTGTCCGTTACCAAAAATTGTAGCCATAAAGAAGATAGAGAACAAAGGCAAGACGATACACGACGCAAAATAAATGCGCCGAGAAACCATACGGTCCAGTTCACGTTTCAATACCGCTATAAAAGGAGATTCTTTCATTCAAGTAGTTCATTTATATTTACCATTCACTGCAATCAGAATAACACAGCTATCCTTCTATCATTTCAATTCATCCAAATTTACCAAGACGGACATACCCGGTCTTAACCCCTCCATCGGCTCTACAGGCAGCGCATGAATTTCAAAAGTTTTCATATCGTACGTCCCCGTCTGCTTGGTAGATCGCCAAGTAGCAAAACTCCCCAACGGGCTGATGTAATTGATTTTAAATACCTTGTTTTTTACATCAAGAGCCGGAATATCTCCCATGAAATTCTTGTTCATACGGAAATAAGGCATATAGTCCTCACGGACATTAAGCACTACATGGCAATCATCTAATACTACCAAGCTCATAATGGGAGTCCCCGCTCCTACCAGTTCTCCACGCTTGGGGTAGATGGTTGATATCTGTCCGTTTTCGGGAGCTGTGAGGCGGGCATCCATCAACAAGGCCTGAACCTCATTCACAGTGCCCCGAGCCGCATCCACCAAGGAGCGGGCACTCTCTTTATCCTCTTTCTGCGCTCCGTCCTTCACTAATAAAAATTGTTGATGCGCTGCCCGTTCGGCGGCAACAGCAGCTTTATACATGGCTTCCACTTCATCTTTCCGCTGACTGGTGACCACGCTATCTTTGTAAAGCGCCTGAATACGGCCATACGTCACCTTGGCCAGTTGCAAGTCACTCTTTGACTTGTTCCACAATTCTTCTACCGAACGGACTATTTGCCGACGTGTACCGTCGTCAATTTTCTTATTCTGAAATTTCGCAATATCTTCCAAGGCATTTACCTGCTGGAACTTCGCCCAAGCCTCAGGACTGTTAATCACAACCAAGGTGTCGCCCATCTTTACATACTGTCCCTCCCGGACCAAAAAGGTATCAATTCGACCGGGAAGTTTTCCAGAAATCCGTATTTCAGTAGCTTCTATCTGCCCTTGCAATACAACCGGTTTATCGCTCATAGCTATAATCCCAATGGCAGACACCATAACAATGGCCACAAGAACAACGATAAAAGCGACTCCTAACTGTTTCTTCTCTTTTTCCATATTGTTTTCTTTTTTTATTATTTTCCGAATATAAAGTTCTCAGTTTGTCCGGTACGGCTATACTGCCAAAAGCTTTCGGGCATTCCGCAAGTAGAGAGCAGAGATGCCAGTGCCACATCATATTTATAATAAGCCAGCAAAAAAGCAATCTGCACCTTGGACAACATGGTTTCTGCATCAATCACATCAGTAGAGGTAGCCATTCCTTCCTGAAAGGACTTTTTACGGATACGTACCAGTTCACGACTCATCTCAATCGTGGTATTGAGTGCGGCGACATCATCCTTTGCATTCTGAATTTCGCTATATAACTTGTCTACCAGAACTCCCAATTCATTCTGAACCTTTTCCCGTCCCAGTTGCAAAGTTTGTTTAGTAAGACGCGCCTGACGGATATTGGCTTCACGGTTCAGCCCGTCGAATATATTCCAAGTAAAGCCCACCCCTATCAAAGTACGGGGCATCAAGTTTTTCGGAAGATTGTCTGCATAAAGTGTCTGCTTTCCAAACAATGCAATGGTAGGGATGTATGCACTTTTACTGATTTTCAATTGATTATCTGCCATCACCTCCTGTATTCGCAATTTACTTACTATATAGTTGCCGGTACTTACCAGATTCTTGAAATAAAGTTCATCGGGCAGATCATGGTTCATAAACAAAGGAGAACTGGGATTAATGGATGTAGCGTCTTCCACATTCAACAAAACTTTCAAGGCATTTTGCGCTACATTTAAATCTTTCCGAGCAGATTCCAACTCACGTCTGGCTTCATCCATAGTGACCTGGGCAAAGAGGCGTTCGGCCTTATTTATCATACCGTTCTTCTCCAGTTTCATAGCATTACGGTAATGTTTCTGTAAGCCTAGAAAGGTTTGCTCGCGTACATCCACCACTCTTTGCGCCAGACGCAAAGCATAATAAGTTTCCACCAGCTCCGATTGCAAAGTAGCTCCCGCCTCTTCCCTACCTGCTTTGGCCAAATCTACCATACGGTTACCAATACGGGTCGCAAAGATTCGTTTTCCGCCTGTAAAAAGCGGCCACATCACATTAGCATCTATGGTTGTCAGGTTACGTTCTAACAAAGGAAAAGTAAGGGTATGCGCACCTATATTATCAAGAATAGAAGAAATAAATTTATCATCGGGCACAATGGAATGTACAAAGTCTTTTGCCGGATCGGTAAATTGCTTTAAAGGTTCCTTGACCTCAATATTGTTGGACCAATGGACGTATGCCCCCGATGCATTCAAAGACGGATACCAAAAAGCATTCATCTTTTGCCGCTCACTGCGTGCTATCTCTATAGCCTTATCCGCCATTTGCAACGTGTGGCTGCCCTTGTTCATCAGGCTGGCAGATTGTTCCAATGTTAAAGATAATTCCCCGTTTTGAGCTGATAATGAAACCGGGAACAAAAGGACACATAAAAATATTTTATAATGCATACACTGTTTAGTTTCTGTTATGTTGTAATAAACAAAAAACCAAACAGATTGTTTGAACAGGATTATTTATTAAATAACTCGAAAGTGAATTTAAAACCAAAGGTATCAAATTGCCCGTTGATAGTGCTTACAAAAGCCCCCACATCAAATATATGTGTACCGATGCCATAACCCAACTCGATATATGGATTAAGATGTGGCATGAACAGGATACCACCATACAAGCGCTCCTGCTGGACTAACCCCAGCCAACGGTTTAAGGGTTTCAAGAGAATAAAGGGAGACTCATAAGTGAAATTCCCCCGCCAGTACTGACGTGAGGAGTTATACCAACGTCCGTCCAACAATTGGAAAGTGCCACCAATATCATCATTCCATCCTTCGGGAAGATTACGACGGGCAAAGTTGGCAAAATCCACGAAATACATATCTTCCTGCTTGGTAAACATCCCCCCCCCAATGCGATAACCGATACTTCGGATTCCGCTTAGCTTCAAGTTTTGCTGTATATCAAACTCCCAACGTTCATGAGCACCCGTACTCTTGAATACACCTTTAATACCCCGTTCATAATCCAGCATAAAAGTAGGCATACTGGAACCTACATTCATCTTCCGGCGACCGTTCATGTAATAATACATACCAGGAGTCCATTCAATACGTATACGAGGTGCAAAACTATTGTATTCTGATCTGATACCTCGCAATGCCGCCCAATCCTTATCAGGCAACGGCTTTTCAAGAATGACTTTCGAATTATTTATCAGATACCTCCAATGTACGGAAACACCTGCTTTAACAAACAAGCCATTCACTATTTCTATATTATGGAACAGATTGAGATACACATCCTTAAAATAATCCAACTCCAATTGGTCAAAATTAAAGGTACTATCGGGCAATTGCTTTAGCTGATCCAATACGACACTACTATATATGCGGTTACCGTTACCTACACTAACCTCAAAACTAGCCTGCTTTTCCGGCCAATATTGCCAATCGGCATCCGCTTTCACATAAAGTTCCTTATGTGTAAAATTATAACCTATCTGCGGACTGATTCTAAGTACACGCCCATCATGAAAAAGCCGACTGTATTTAAACTTCTGCTTATATGAAAAACCCCTGCTGTGACTATAATCCAACAACACCGGATTAATAAGTGGAGAACAACGCACACTCCCCATGCTGGACAAATTCACATTGTAACTACTGATAAGCATATCACCCAACTCTCCCCAAAACTCCAAATGTTCATTCTTCTTCTTTTTCGGTACGCGTAAAAGCGTATCTTGACGTAAAGCATAACTTCTGTACAAAGAATCTTCCAAAGCGGACAACGGAATGGGACGCAGTTCATTGAACTTTTCCTTATCTGTTATCAGCTGTTCCGAATCACAAGTCAGCTTGTAGGATTCCGTCAGATCATGGTGATGCTTCTTTTGAGATTTACGCCGGGCGGCTCCTTCATAAAATTTAATCTCATTGTACTTCAACCAGGCTCCTATATCCATTTCCAGATGGTTACCTAGAAACTTAAAAACAAGATTCAAATCAAACTGCACCGGCAGAAACTCCACATCGCCCTCCTCCCCCATCTTGACACGAACTTTGAAGCGGATCACATCATAAACGCCCTCAATATAAAGTTCACGAATAGTCCATATCTGATCACTAACCCACATATATCCACTGACCAATTGCGTACCACGGAATTTGGGAATAATGAGTATTTTATACCGCTGGCAGTCGGAAGAACCAGCTATAGAATCCAATAAATAATGATAATATCTGCTAGATTTCTTATCCAACGGAGAAAGAAGTTTATCGGACATCAATGAAGAAGAATAGATATTCATGTTCAAATAATCCATCACATCCGTTATCTGTCCCCTGTTACGTGGAAATGTAGTAGATACCGCCTTTATCTTACGGTCGTATATATCAGGGGCCGTATAATGCAACTCACTAAGAGACTCCATAAGATAATCATTGATGTGTTTTTCGAAACGGAACATGGACGGTACATAGCGGATAAGGTGATTGCGCTTATGTACCTTCACTTTTCCTTTTATATATAAATCAGCCTTATACTCATCAATGATACGGGAATAGAACGGCGAAAACTGGAAAATACACTGAAGAATGGAATCAGACACCACCGGCTTGTCGGGCATATCAACCTTTTCCCTCTTAGCCTGAACAGCTAAAGGTAACAAAAGACAAAATATAATCAGTCTGACAATCCGTATATAGTGCATCAATGTACTTTCTTTTCATCATTTGAAGAGCAAATATAAACAAAAACCAACAGGCTGATGCATGATAATACTTAATTAACATCCTTAACAGAAATGAAAAATGATTAGCGATATAGCGAATTATTAATCAAAAAGCAGTATTTTTGCAGCCAACAACCAGTAAAAGAAAGACAACATGTCCAAAATGAGATTTTTTGCTCTACAGGAGTTAGCCAACAGACGCCCCGTTAAAGTTGACTACCCCTCTGAAAAGTTAGCTGATTATTACGGTAACCACGTATTCGACCGTAAAAAAATGCAGGAATATCTGCCTAGTGAGGCTTATAAAGCAGTAATAAACGCAATTGAGAAAGGTACCCCTATCAATCGTGAAATGGCCGACATGATAGCCAATGGCATGAAGAATTGGGCAAAGACCTTTAATGTTACCCACTACACTCATTGGTTCCAGCCTCTGACTGACGGAACTGCCGAAAAGCACGACGGCTTTATTGAATTCGGTGATGACGGTAATGTTATAGAACGCTTCTCGGGCAAACTGCTTATCCAACAAGAACCGGATGCGTCCAGTTTTCCCAACGGCGGTATCCGGAACACATTTGAAGCCCGAGGCTATACGGCATGGGATGTTTCTTCTCCGGCTTTCATTGTAGACAGCACACTTTGTATTCCTACTATCTTCATCTCTTATACAGGCGAAGCACTCGACTATAAAACTCCTTTATTGAAGGCATTAGGTGCTGTAGACAAAGCAGCAACTGAAGTTTGCAGAATGTTCGATCCAAACGTAAAACGCGTATTCGCCAATCTAGGTTGGGAACAAGAATACTTTTTAGTGGATACCGCACTATATAATGCACGTCCGGATCTTTGTCTGACCGGACGCACCTTAATGGGACACTCGTCTGCCAAGGACCAGCAGCTAGATGACCACTACTTCGGTTCCATCCCTCCACGTGTAACCAGCTTTATGAAAGAGTTGGAACTAGAATGTCACAAACTAGGAATTCCGGTAAAAACACGGCATAACGAAGTGGCTCCCAACCAATTTGAGCTAGCCCCTATTTTTGAAGATGTAAATCTAGCCAACGACCACAACCAGCTAGTAATGGACCTGATGAAGCGTATCGCTTCCAAACATAATTTTACTGTACTGCTCCACGAAAAACCATTCAAGGGAGTAAACGGATCGGGCAAACACAACAACTGGTCACTTTGTACAGACACAGGTATCAATTTGTTCTCTCCTGCCAAGACTGCGGAAGGAAATATGCTTTTCCTTACTTTCATAGTCAACGTACTGATGATGGTCTATAAAAACCAGGATTTACTACGTGCCTCTATTGTCAGTGCCGGAAACAGCCATCGCCTGGGAGCAAATGAAGCACCTCCCGCCATTCTGTCTATTTTCCTAGGACGTCATCTTTCCCATATGTTAGACGAAGTAGTGGCACGTCTGAATGACGCTGAACTGACCCCTGATGAAAAGAAAGCATTGCAATTGGGTATCGGGCGCATACCTGCCATATTGCAAGACAATACAGACCGTAACCGTACCTCTCCTTTTGCCTTCACCGGAAACCGTTTTGAATTCCGTGCCGCAGGTTCATCTGCTAACTGTGCCGCATCAATGATTGTTATCAATGCCGCTATGGCACACCAGTTGAATGAGTTCAAGACCCAGATAGATAAATTAGTAAACGGAGGGATGGAACAGGAAGAAGCTCTATACAAGGTATTAAAAGAAACCATTATCGCTTCACAAAACATCCGTTTTGAAGGTGACGGCTACTCGGAAGAATGGAAAGCAGAAGCCGCGCGACGCGGATTGACTAATATCTGCCATGTACCCGAAGCCATCCTGAAGTTCAACGATAAACAATCTCGTGCAGTACTGATAGGCGAAAAAATATTCAATGAAAATGAATTGTTTTGCCGTATAGAAGTGGAACTGGAAAAGTTTACTAAAAAGGTCCAGATTGAAAGCCGTGTACTAGGCGACCTGGCCATCAATCATATTGTTCCCACAGCTGTAATTTATCAGAACAGACTATTAGAAAATCTTCGTGGTCTAAAAGAGATATTCTCCACCGAAGAATATGAAAAACTGACCGAGGACCGGAAGAATTTGGTACGTGAAATTCAAAACCGCATACTTGCTATTAAAAAAGCCGTGCACAACATGACAGAAGCCCGAAAAGTAGCAAATCATTTGGGAAGCCAAGTAGAGAAAGCCTTCAGTTACGAGGAACAAGTGCGTCCATATTTGGAAGAAATCCGCGACCATATTGACCATTTGGAACTAGAAATAGACGATGAGATTTGGCCATTACCTAAATATCGTGAATTACTGTTCACCAAATAAAATTTCACACAAAAAAGAAAGGATAGGAGATAAAAACCTATCCTTTTGTTATTTTTTGAAGATAAATTAATAATATATCTTTCTTTTTTCTTCTGATTACTTCGTCCTTTTATTTTTTCTTCTTATATTTGTGCTCTATAACACGGTTTTATAGCACGTTTATGGTTAGAAAAGAATTATCAGAAACTGAGATTGCTGAAAGTATACCAGACTTATGGCAACCTTTAACACAGGAACAAAGAGAGTTCTTGGCTCAGAACTTTACGATACAAAAGTATAAAAAGAATGAGACGATATACTGCGAAGGAGAAACTCCGATGCACCTTATGTGTCTTCTTAGTGGAAAAGTAAAAATCTACAAAGAAGGTGTGGGAGGACGTAGCCAGATTATCCGCGTATTAAAGACGAAAGAATATTTCGCATACCGAGCCTTTTTTGCCGAAGGGAACTTTGTGACAGCTGCTTCTGCTTTCGAACCTTGCACTATCTGCCTTATTCCCATGCCGGCCATTATGAAACTGATAAAAGACAACTCAGAATTAGCTTTGTTCTTTATCCGCCAACTTTCTATCGATTTGGGAATTTCTGATGAAAGAACCGTAAATCTTACACAAAAACATATTCGTGGGCGATTGGCAGAATCTCTGTTATTTTTGAAAGATACTTATGGAGTAGAAGAAGATGAATCTACACTAAGCATTTACCTTTCACGAGAAGATTTGGCAAACTTATCAAATATGACTACTTCGAACGCAATCCGTACGCTTTCTAACTTTGCAACTGAAAAACTAATTACCATCGACGGTAGAAAAATTAAAATCATTGATGAAGAGAAACTAAAAAAAATCAGCAAAATAGGATAAAATCTAATATCAATTCATACTTCACACACACAGGCGTCCGTTTTTCCATAACAGACGCCTGTTTTTTTCGCGACTTATAAAAACCTTTTTCTGCACCATCTGTTATTAGAGAAACTAAAAACCAAAAAACTATGAGTAAAGGTAAATTATGGGGAATCATCCTCCTTATTTTATTTGTGCTGGGATTCGGTATCTGGCTTTATACCAGTTCTGACGTAAAAAAAGATGTAGACCAGGAAGGCGTAGGCGTGTTAGACGACATGACTATACCCGCTGTGGACTAAATAATAATAAACACTAACTTAAACTTTACATTATGGCTAAAGAATCTGTGAATATCCTGAAGGATAAAATTGACATTGTGGACTTGTTGGCTCAGCTGAATGCAGCTCTGTCTGAAGAATGGTTGGCTTTCTACCAGTATTGGGTAGGTTCGTTCGTAGTAGAAGGCGCTATGCGCGGTGATGTACAACGCGAGTTTCAAGAACATGCAGCCGAGGAATATAACCATGCAAAATTATTGGCCGACCGTATCATTGAATTGGAAGGTGTACCCGTACTTGACCCTAAACAATGGTTTGATTTAGCTCGCTGCAAATATGATGCGCCCGTAGATTTCGGTTCGGAAATCTTGTTGAAACAAAATGTAGAATCCGAACGTTGTGCCATCTACCGTTATCAGCAAATTGCCGAATTCACAAACGGAATTGACTTCACCACTTGTGATATTGCCAAACATATTATGGCAGAAGAAGAGGACCATGAACAAGATTTGCAAGATTACTTAAATGATATAGCCCGCATGAAGGCTTATATTCTAAAAAAATAATCCACATCTGCTTCTATTCTTTCTTCTGTTTTAATGGAGAAAGAAAGGTAAGGCCGATTTCTACTGCAAGAACCGGCCTTATTTTATACTATTCATGCAAGTTGCCCCACAGTCCAAATAAAAATTAACCCATCTTACCTGTGAAGCCCCAACAAATAACATTTATAACACCTGACGGATTCTCACCAGTTTGGTCAATAACCCTTCCAATAAATCCAGTTTCAGCATATTCGCTCCGTCACTCTTAGCTACAGAAGGGTCTTCATGGGTTTCCATAAACAAACCGTCCACTCCTACCGCTATGCCAGCCTTGGCTACCGTTTCAATAAGCTGCGGCATACCACCTGTCACACCAGCAGTTTGATTAGGCTGTTGCAGAGAATGTGTCACATCCAGAATCACAGGAAAACCTAAAGTCTGCATTTCCGGAATACCCCGATAATCTACAATCAGATCCTGATACCCGAAAGTCGTTCCTCGTTCAGTCAGCATAACCTGATCATTACCCGCCTCCACCACTTTGTCAGCAGCAAAACGCATGGCACCAGGTGATAAAAATTGTCCTTTCTTGATGTTGACAATCTTTCCGGTATGGGCTGCCGCCACCAGCAAGTCAGTCTGGCGACAAAGAAAGGCAGGAATCTGCAACACATCCACATACTCAGCGGCCATAGCAGCTTCTCCAGCACTGTGAATATCGGTTACTATAGGAATATCAAAAGTTTCCCGTACTTTACGAAGTACTTTCAAAGCCTTTTCATCACCTATTCCTGTAAACGAATCCAAACGGGAACGGTTAGCCTTACGATAAGACCCTTTAAACACATAGGGAATACCCAGTTTATCTGTTATTTTCACAATACGATCTGCTATTCGGAGAGCCATTTCCTCTCCTTCGATCACACAAGGACCAGCCAATAAAAAGAAATTATCTGTCTTTCTTAAATCTGAAATTGTCATTATCTTACGTCTATTCGTTGAGATATCTACTCTGCTTTTACTCTTAAAACAAGAAATGGATATCTATATTTTTTAATTAGGGATAATCAAAGTTATAGCTTCAGGCTGGATCGTAATTTCCAAAGGGAAATGGCGGTCTAAAATACGCCCGTCCAAACTGACAGAAGCATTCTGCGCACGTAGTACTTTTACTTTCCGTGTACGATAGGGTTTCACCATTTTATGATTTAGAATACGTCCCTGTAACAGCATCCACATACCCGAGAAAAGTTGAATTAACTCCGGACGATAAATGACCGACACATCCAACCAGCCATTATAAGGAACTGCACTAGGTGTCAAACCGTATCCACGGGCACTTCCCACACATACCGTCATGATACGTCCACGAATATGTTCGCCGTTGATACAAAGATGCGTGCGGTACAATTTACGTTCAAACAGCAACAGGAACATGGAAGCGACAAAAGACAACTCACGTATTCCCCAAAAACGGCGGGTACCATCTGAGATCTGTACAATACGCGCACCTAAACCTATATATATGGCATTCAGGAAATAGCGGGAAGTATGTTTCTCTCCATCAAAATAATTACAACGCCCCACATCAATTTTCCTCAGACGACGATTTATAATCCAATCTACCGCCGCTTTATAATTATCCTCATCCAACCCCCAATATTTGGCAAAATCATTACCAATGCCATTAGGAATGATTCCGAAAGCGATATTTGTCTTATCCTCCACCATAGAAGTCATAATACCATTAATAGCATCATTGATCGCCCCGTCTCCACCTACAATCACAATAGTTCGATAACCATTATTAGCCAAGGTACGGGCGAGTCGTTCCACCGACCCAAAACCTTCGGACTGTACGTAGTCAAAAACCACCTTACGGTTTTCCATATAGCTACGTATCTCATTCCAACGCTTCTGAGTCTTACGGCTTCCGGCTTTCGGATTATAAATAATCCCCCATCTGTTTGGTTCTACAGCCATAACATTTAGTTTTTAGTGTGTAACAAATTAATGATTTTTTCCACCTTATCTTCCATAGGCAGGCAAGCATCCAGCCAATGTATAGTGACCCCTCGCCGTTCCATGCCCCGGAACCAGGTCATCTGCCGCTTGGCAAATTGATGGATAGCTATTTCCAATTGATGAAACATTTCATTGAAAGAAAGTTCACCCAAAACATATAAAGTCAAATACTTATATTCCAATCCGTAATAAATCAAATCCTCGGAAGAAATACCACTATCCAACAAAGCCCTTACTTCGTTTACCATCCCTTCATCCAAACGCTGCTTCAAACGGTGGGATATTTTTTCACGACGTAACTCACGGGCTATATCCACTCCAATGATCAAACTATGAATTTGCGGAAACTCACGGCATTCCGCTGATTGGTGCTTGTAATACTCTTCTATTTCAATGGCCCGGATAGCTCGTTTTACAGTATCTACGTCCGTAGAGTTATGAAGTTTCTTGTAAGTTGACAACAACCGGGTGAGTTCCGCTAATGATTTACCCGCTAATGAGTCCCTAAGTTTAGGATTCTCTGGAACAGGAAGCAGCCTATATCCTTTCAGCACGGATTCAAGATACATCCCCGTACCTCCGCATAATATAGGAATTTTTTCCTTCCATCTCACTTGGTCATAGGCATTCAAAAAATCACGTTGAAATTCAAATACATTATATTTGTATCCGGGGTCTACAATGTCTATCAGATGGTAAGGAATTTGCTGTCCATTCACGATATAGTCTTCCAAATCTTTTCCCGTACCTAAATCCATCCGGCGATATACCTGCCGGCTATCTCCACTGATAATTTCGGTATCCAACTTGTAAGCTAAAGCCGCTGCCAAAGGAGTCTTTCCTGAAGCGGTAGGTCCTAATATCGTTATCAAATCGTACTTTTCCATCCTAAGTTTTTGTAACAGTCGCACAAAGATAACGAAAATGTGCAACTTACCACGCAAAACTACATAAAAAAAGCCGCCTGAATTACTTCAGACGGCTTTCACTATATGGTTTTTAACTGATTAGCAGTTTACAGAAGCCATGTGAGCAATCAAATCCAATACTTTGTTAGAGTAACCGATTTCGTTGTCATACCAAGAAACCACCTTAACAAAAGTATCAGTCAAAGCGATACCAGCTTTAGCGTCGAAAATAGAAGTACGAGTGTCACCCAAGAAGTCAGAAGAAACAACTGCATCTTCAGTGTAACCCAAAACACCAGCCAATTCACCTTCAGAAGCTTCTTTCATAGCTGCACAGATTTCAGCGTATGTAGCCGGTTTAGCCAAGTTAACTGTCAAGTCAACTACAGAAACATCCAAAGTCGGAACACGCATTGACATACCAGTCAATTTACCGTTCAATTCAGGAATAACTTTACCTACAGCTTTAGCAGCACCAGTAGATGAAGGGATAATGTTGCCAGAAGCAGCACGACCACCTCTCCAGTCTTTCATAGAAGGACCGTCAACTGTTTTCTGAGTAGCTGTTGTAGAGTGAACTGTAGTCATCAAACCGTCAGTGATACCCCATTTGTCATTCAATACCTTAGCGATAGGAGCCAAACAGTTAGTAGTACAAGAAGCATTAGAAACGAACTGAGTACCTTTAACATAAGTCTTTTCGTTTACACCGCAAACGAACATCGGAGTATCATCTTTAGAAGGAGCTGACATAACTACATATTTAGCACCAGCTTCGATATGAGCCTGAGCTTTTTCTTTAGTCAAGAACAAACCAGTAGATTCAACTACGTATTCAGCACCGATTGCATCCCACTTCAAGTCAGCCGGATTTCTTTCAGCTGTTACGCGGATTGCATTGCCGTTCACGATCAATTTGCTATTTTCTACGTCAGCTTCGATAGTACCGTCAAATTGTCCGTGCATAGTGTCATACTTCAACATATATGCTAAGTAATCAACCGGGCAAAGGTCATTGATACCTACGATCTGAATATCGTTTCTTTTCTGAGCTGCACGGAATACAAAACGGCCGATACGACCAAATCCGTTAATACCTACTTTAATCATTTTGTTTAAATTTTAAAGGTTTTATAATATAGCTTTTAAACACTCTACGTTGGAATGTTGTTAAACGTTTAGTATTTATTTCCTAAACGCGGTGCAAAAATAAGAATTTGTTTTTATATTCGCACATAAATTCATATTAAAATAAAAAAAAATGGGAAAAAGTAGCTTCTTGCAAGATTTTAAGGCGTTCGCAATGCGCGGAAACGTCATTGACATGGCAGTCGGTGTCATCATCGGTGGAGCCTTCGGTAAAATAGTATCTTCCATTGTGGCCGATGTCATCATGCCTCCCATCGGATTGCTGGTAGGTGGCGTGAACTTTACAGATTTGAAACTACAATTAAAGCCGGCCGAAGTAGTGGATGGAGTTGAAAAAGCTGCCGTAACGTTGAATTATGGCAACTTCCTACAAGCCACTTTCGACTTTATCATCATTGCTTTTTCTATATTCTTATTTATAAGATTACTTGCCAAACTGAATCGCAAGAAAGAAGAAGTCCCTGCTCCCGCTGCCCCGCCTGCCCCCAGCAAGGAGGAGGTATTACTTACAGAAATCCGTGATTTGTTGAAAGAACAAACTGACAAAAAATAAAATATTATTCACAAAAAAAACGGACTGCCCCTCAAGCGCTTGTCGGACAGCCCGTGATCTACATACTAGCCGACATTTCCTAAACTTTCCAATTTTTTTTTGCATATTTTCCCACAAGGAAGCAGGAAGAACAAAGTTTTTCCAATTCAATTATAAAAAGCCTCAACAGCATGACGGATTTTTATTTTTTCTGAGTATCTTTGCGGCACGAAATCATTTACATATCTTAATAATATATGCAAGAAAAGATCATTATTCTCGACTTCGGTTCACAAACCACACAGCTCATAGCCCGTCGCGTTCGCGAACTGAATACTTATTGCGAGATTGTGCCTTACAACAAATTTCCACACAATGATCCGTCCGTAATCGGCGTTATCCTTTCGGGAAGCCCCTTCTCTGTTTATGATGAAAGCGCCTTTAAAGTCGATTTGAGTGACATTCGCGGAAAGTATCCTATTTTGGGTATCTGCTATGGTGCACAGTTCATGTCTTATACGAACGGTGGAAAAGTAGAACCGGCCGGCACACGTGAATACGGACGTGCGCACCTTTCCACTTTCGACCAAGAAAACCCACTATTGAGGAACGTTCGTGAGCACTCACAAGTATGGATGAGCCACGGAGATACCATCACCGCCATTCCGGAGAATTTCAAAATTATCGCTTCAACAGATAAAGTAGCCATCGCTGCTTATCAAATAAAGGAAGAGAAAGTATGGGGAGTACAGTTCCACCCGGAAGTGTTCCACAGCGAAGACGGAACCCAGCTCCTGAAAAATTTTGTAGTCAACATTTGCGGAGGGAAACAGGACTGGAGTGCTGCCTCCTTCATTGAAACGACTGTAGCCGAACTGAAAGCGCAACTGGGAAATGACAAAGTAGTATTGGGGCTGAGTGGCGGAGTAGACTCATCCGTAGCAGCCGTATTACTAAATAAAGCGATAGGCAAGAATCTTACCTGCATTTTTGTAGATCACGGCATGCTGCGTAAGAACGAATTCAAAAATGTACTTCATGATTATGAATGTCTCGGACTGAATGTAATCGGAGTAGATGCCAGCCAAAAATTCTTCAGCGAACTGGCAGGTGTGGAAGAACCTGAAAAAAAGCGTAAGATTATCGGCAAAGGTTTTATTGACGTATTCGATGAAGAAGCTCATAAGATTAAAGATGTGAAATGGCTGGCACAAGGCACCATTTATCCTGACTGTATCGAGTCATTAAGCATCACCGGCACTGTAATCAAAAGTCATCACAACGTAGGTGGACTACCTGAAAAAATGAATTTGAAACTATGCGAGCCTCTGCGTCTGCTATTCAAGGATGAAGTACGCCACGTAGGTCGTGAACTAGGTATGCCGGAACATCTGATTACACGCCATCCATTCCCCGGACCAGGACTTGCGGTACGTATTTTAGGTGATATCACTCCCGAGAAAGTACGTATTCTGCAAGACGCCGATGATATCTATATCCAAGGATTGAGAGACTGGAAAGTGAAAGATTCGGATGGAAACGAAACATCCCTTTACCATCAAGTATGGCAGGCAGGCGTAATCTTGCTACCCGTACAAAGTGTGGGAGTAATGGGGGACGAACGTACATACGAACGTGCCGTTGCCCTGCGTGCCGTAACTAGTACGGATGCCATGACCGCCGACTGGGCTCATCTTCCTTATGAATTTATGGCTAAGGTTTCAAACGACATCATCAATAAGGTAAAAGGCGTAAACCGCGTATGCTATGACATCTCGTCCAAACCGCCTGCCACAATTGAGTGGGAATAATAGACAACCAACTAATAACTTAAAAACAACATAACGGAATGAAACAAGATATGATTGTTATCTTGGATTTGGGAAGTACCGAAAACACCGTGCTTGCCAGAGCCATTCGTGCTTTGGGTGTATATAGTGAAATTTACCCGCACGATATCACAGCCGCCGAGCTGAAAGCATTGCCCAATGTAAAGGGTGTTATTATCAATGGTGGCCCAAACCATGTGATTGACGGAGTGGATATTGACGTGCTTCCCGAAATTTACAAAGCAGGAGTTCCCGTAATGGCTGCCGGTCATGACAAAGCATGCTGCGAAGTGAAGCTCCCCCAACTGACGGATGATGTGGAAGCAATAAAGAATGCAGTGCAATCGTTTGTTTTTGATACTTGCAAGGCAGAGGCCAACTGGAATATGACAAACTTTGTCAATGACCAAATTGAATTGATCCGCCGCCAAGTAGGCGATAAGAAAGTTTTATTGGCGCTTTCCGGAGGTGTGGACAGTTCTGTAGTAGCAGCCCTGTTGCTAAAAGCCATCGGCAATAATTTGGTATGTGTACATGTGAACCATGGATTAATGCGCAAAGGTGAATCGGAAGCAGTGATTGAAGTTTTTAAAAATCAGTTGAACGCTAATTTAATTTACGTGGATGCTACAGACCGATTCCTGAGTAAACTAGAAAATGTAGCTGATCCGGAGCAGAAACGCAAGATTATCGGTGGTGAATTTATTCGTGTGTTCGAAGAAGAAGCCCGTAAGCTAAATGGAATCGACTTTTTGGGACAAGGTACAATTTATCCTGATATCGTAGAAAGTGGTACTAAAACAGCCAAAATGGTAAAATCCCATCACAATGTAGGTGGCTTACCCGAGGATTTACAGTTTGAATTAGTAGAACCTTTACGCCAGTTGTTCAAAGACGAAGTCCGTGCCTGCGGAGTGGAACTTGGTTTACCATACGATATGGTCTACCGTCAGCCGTTCCCCGGTCCTGGTTTGGGAGTGCGCTGTTTGGGGGCTATCACTCGTGACCGCCTGGAAACTGTTCGCGAATCGGACGCCATCTTGCGTGAAGAATTCCAACTGGCAGGCTTGGACAAGAAAGTATGGCAATATTTCACCGTAGTACCCAATTTCAAATCAGTAGGCGTGCGTGACAATGCCCGTTCATTTGACTGGCCTGTTATTATCCGAGCTGTCAACACCGTAGATGCTATGACAGCTACTATCGAACCGATAGACTGGTCCATTCTGATGAAAATTACCGACCGTATTCTAAAAGAAGTAAAGAATGTGAACCGCGTATGCTATGACCTGTCGCCCAAACCAAATGCTACCATTGAGTGGGAATAAGAAATGTATTTCAAACCATGTAAGATCCCGAAACTTTTAGTTTCGGGATCCTTTTTATATTCAGGCTCTTCACTTTGCCCAAAATGACACTAGGGCAAGAACCATAAAGCTTTTCGCTTCTTTTAATTTCTTCCGGTTCAATATTTGCATCCAAAGAATCAAAGCTCTATAATCTCCTCATTACAAATGGTCAGTTTGCCGACCCCGTTTTCTGTAACTACCCAAGAATTTTCAATGCCGACCGGTCCTACTCCCGGCAATACGATTTTAGGTTCAAGGGCAAACACCATTCCTTCCTCCAACTCCCTCCGAATACGCGGAGCCAACACTGGTGCCTCATTGATCTCCAACCCGATGCCGTGCCCTATAAAACGTGCCTGCTGGGACACCCCCATAAAACGATCGGCAAATCCAGCTTTCGTCACGATCTCAATGGCCGCATTATAAAGATCCTCGCATACCACACCAGGCGCTGTCATAGAAGCAACCTTATCCTGTACTTCAAGACAAACTTGATGAGCTGCATAAGCCTCATCATTTAATTTTCCAATGGAGAACACACGACTCATATCACACATATATCCGTAAAAGTTTCCCCCTATATCCACCATTACACTATACCCCTCTTTCAACAAAGTTCCATTCATTCCTCCGGGCAAAGACGGGTCCAATCCCTTACCACCTAAGGCAAAATCATAAGGCGAAGGAGTAGCTGCATTATCTCCGGCCAACACACTTCCCATAAATATCTCCATACTCTGACCAAATACTCTGAATATTCCCAGACAACCTTCCAGTCGCATCAGGCGTTCCACCTCAACAGATAGTTCACGATCAGTCATCCCCGGATGGTATACATCGGGAATCTTACTATATGCTCGAGCATGTAAAGCAGCCGACCGACGAAAAAGTTCAATCTCCAACGGAGTCTTTACGCTACGCGCTTCACGAATAATAGCAGTTCCATCCACTACCTCCGATCCAGGAAAAAGAGATGCAAGACGCATATAGTCCGCATAAGGCAGTTCCCCACCTTCCAACATTATCTTTGAAGCTACAGGTATACCATTTTCTTTTAACAAGTCCACCATCTGCTCGGGTTTACGGATAGGGAATACAAATTCTCCCACAATATTATTAGGACGTTTCACAAAGAGAAGCGCCGGTGAATGAAGCGGTAAAAAAAGATAGCCGTTCACTATCTCACCATACGTATAAAGCAAATTTACATTACAAGCTATCAGGGCTGCATCAATACCTTGTTGGGCCATCAAATAGCGTATTTTATCTCGACGAAATTTCAATTCGGGTTGTAACATAAGTAATATTATCTGATTATTTAAAATACTGAGTACAAAAATAACAGATTTCAGTCAGTATAAAGGATAGTAGTTCCAAAAAAGAGAAAGGATATATTAAAACTCACTAATTTTGGATGATTGGTTTGAAAACAGTGTTCAATTATATTAAATTTGCAAACGAATTAATAAACAAAATATTTTTCATGTTCAACGGTATCAAGAAATATGTGGTAAGAATAGTATGTGTAATTATGTTATTACTCGTACAATTTGATGTATGCGCTCCACTAATTGATGCCAATCTGGCTATGGTAGAAACGATGGAACAGCCCACCCTGCCTTCTGACAACAATGAAGAAAGCGGAGGAGAAGAGACTTATTATTTCATGTCGGGACGTGCACAACTACCGAACAGTCGTTTTTTACCCTGTACTATTGACATGATTATCAATCTTTTTGCTATTCCCCAAGTTCCGGTACAGAGTTATACACCTGTTAGTGAAAATCTGGGAAAAGTGGTACATCATCACATTATCTTTTGTGTATACCGCATTTAATATGTCACATTAAAGTATCTTCATACATATTGGTCTTGTATTCTGAGAAATCTGAATGCAAGCCGAATCTTTTATTTACTCAAACTCAATTATTAATCTTTTTAAATTGTATTCGTAATTTCATGAAGAGTAATTTTCAGAAAATTGCGGTCCTGTGTACATGTACAGGATTGCTATGCTCTTGTGGTCAATCGGACAACAAGCAGGAACATCACAAAGAATTCATTCCCATCACCATTCTTCACCCCACAACCATTGAGTTTCCACGCTCGTATGTAGCTGATGTGCAAGCTATACAGTTTGTAGAAATTAAGCCCAAAGTGGAAGGTTTTGTTCAAAAAATATATGTAGACGAAGGACAAAAAGTCAAAAAAGGACAGCCCCTATTCCAACTTAGTTCCGACCAATATAGCGAAACGGTAAAAGAGGCGCAAGCCAATTACAAACAAGCACAGGCACAATATGAAATGGCAAATTATGAAGCCGAGAGAATAGGCCGGCTGGTTGACAAACAAATCTTATCAAAAATCCGACTCGACCAAGCCAATAAAGAAAAAGAAGTGGCCCAAATGAAAGTGGAACAGGCAAAAGCACAAATGCAACGTTCACAGATGGATTATTCTTACACCACTATCACTGCCCCTTTTGACGGCTACATAGACCGTATTCCCTATAAGACGGGAAGTCTGGTAAATCCGCAAAGCTTACTGACTACCGTAAGTGATATTTCCGAGATCTTTGCTTACTATAAAGTGAATGAAAGCGAGTATCTGGAATACAAGCGCCAACAACTTAGCGGACAAAAACAACACGAAGAAAATAATGTGGAACTGATTTTGCCAGACGGTTCCATCTACTCCCACAAAGGCACGTTGGAAACAGTAGAAGGTGATTTTGAACGAGGAACCGGCTCCATCGCCTTCCGTGTTCGTTTTCCGAACCCGGACGGACTGCTGAAACATGGAGTGACCGGAAAAGTGCGTATGATGACTCAAATGGACAACATCTGTCTAGTTCCCCAGAAATCAACATTCGAAATTCAAGATTTCACCTATGTGTATACCGTTGATAGTACCAGTGTAGTAAAAGTACGCAGTTTTCAACCGCTGGAACGCTATAATAATTACTACGTGACACAAGATTTCACTCCTAATACTGCCATCGTATACGAGGGAGTGCAAATGATGAAAGACGGCATTACCATCAAGACCGATACCATTGATATGGAAGCAATCAGAAAAGAAGTTGAATTAAAACAACCTATCGTAAAATAAAACGGACAGTTTATGTTTAAGCTATTTATAAAAAGACCGATACTTTCAGGAGTAATCTCCGTCATTATCGTCTGCTTGGGCGTGCTGTCTATCTTGACACTGCCCATCACTCAATTTCCCGATATCGTACCCCCATCTGTAACGGTAACCGCCCGATACACTGGGGCTAGTGCCGATGTGATGTCTAAAACAGTCGCCACCCCGTTAGAGCGTGCCATCAACGGAGTACCCGGCATGACCTACATGACCACTGTTTGTACCAACGACGGTATGTCCCTCACTACTATCTATTTTAAAGTGGGAACCGATCCAGACGTAGCTGCCGTAAATGTACAGAACCGTGTGACTACCGTGCTAGACGAATTGCCTGAAGAGGTAATCCGTGCCGGAGTTATTACAGAAAAAGAAGTAAACAGTATGTTGATGTACTTGAACATCATGAGTACGGACAGTGCACATACCGAAAAGTTTGTTTATAACTTTGCCGATATCAATATTTTGCGCGAATTAAAACGTATTGACGGTGTAGGCTTGGTAGAAATCATGGGTAGCCGTGATTATGCCATGCGTGTATGGTTGAATCCTAACCGGCTGGCCGCCTACAACATGGTACCTCAAGATGTAACTGAAGCCATCCGTAATCAAAATATAGAAGCAGCACCCGGCAAGACAGGTATCAGTTCAGACAAATTACCCCAACAACTGCAATATGTACTACAATATACCGGAAAGTTCAGCACAGCAGAAGAATATGGAGAGATCGTATTGAAAGCTCTTCCCGATGGTTCACTGCTACGTCTGAAAGACGTTGCCACTATCGAATTCGATTCTGAAGATTATAACATGACTTCTATGACCGACGGAAGACCATCGGCATCTATTATGATCAAACAACGCCCCGGTTCCAATGCAAGGGAAGTCATCCAAAATATTAAAACAAAAATGGCAGAAATCAAGGAAAGCAGTTTTGCGCCTGGCATGGATTACAATATCTCCTATGACGTATCACGCTTTCTTGACGCCTCCATACAATCAGTGCTGAAGACACTGCTCGAAGCATTCATACTGGTATTTATTGTGGTATATATATTTTTACAAGACTTCCGTTCCACCTTAATTCCTGCTATCGCCGTACCAGTTTCATTGGTCGGTACATTTTTCTTTATGGAGATGCTGGGCTTTTCCATAAATATGTTGACCTTATTCGCCCTTGTGCTTGCAATAGGTATTGTAGTAGACAACGCAATAGTCGTCGTGGAGGCTGTCCATGTAAAGATGCATCATGAGAAACTCTCTCCTTATAAAGCATCTGTAGCAGCTATTAATGAAATCGGTGGAGCCATTATCGCCATCACGCTAGTCATGTCGGCAGTCTTTGTTCCGGTGGGCTTCATGCAGGGAACAGTAGGTATTTTCTATCGGCAATTCTCATTGACACTGGCGGTAGCCATTGTTATCTCAGGAGTAAACGCATTGACTCTCTCGCCTGCCCTATGTGCTTTGTTACTGAAACCCGCTGATGGAAAAAAGAAGAAAAAAGCAGGATGGCTACGTCGTTTCTTTATTTTCTTCAACCGTCGGTACGACCGCTTTGAAAAGAAATACAATATCGGATTACACAAGTATTTGAGCCGGAAAATAATCACTTATGCCACACTGATTATTTTCTTCCTTGCCACTTTCGGCATGAGTCAAGTACTTCCTTCAGGCTTTATTCCCAATGAAGACCAAGGTATGATTTATGTTAATGTAGATGCGCCTCCGGGAGCAACATTGGAACGTAGCGAAAAAGCCTTGAACGCTGTACAAGCTGCACTGCTTCCTTTCAAAGAAATTGAAAGCATCTCCACATTAGCAGGTTATAGTTTGATGACTGAAACGGAAGGCGCCAATTTCGGTATGGGTATGATTAATCTCACCCCGTGGAGTGAACGCGATCAAACAGCAGCCGAACTTATAGAGATATACAAAGACCGTACCTCACATATCAAAGATGCGGATATTCAGTTCTTCCTGCCTCCTACAGTTCCGGGATTCGGTAATGCCAGCGGCTTCGAACTTCGTTTACAAGATAAAACAGCAGGCAGCTTTGCAGAATTCGCCGATGTTGCCAATACATTAGTAGAAAAGCTGAATGAAGATCCGCGCATTGTGGGAGCAACCTCAGGATTCAATCCTAATTTTCCACAATATCTGCTGAAAGTGGATATTGCTAAAGCAGCTAAATTAGGAGTAAATTTAAATGAATCCATGGAAACACTCCAATCCTATATCGGCAGTTTCTACTCATCCAACTTTATTCGTTTCGGACAAATGTATAAGGTGATGTTACAGGCTTCTCCAGAGTATCGTATGAATCCTGAAGATCTGTATAAGTTCTATGCCAAGAACAAGGACGGAAATATGGTACCCTACTCTAACTTTATGACGATGGACCGTATATTCGGTCCTAACCAGATTACACGCTACAATATGTTTACCTCGGCCCTGATTACAGGTGAACCTGCCGAAGGAGTCAGTTCAGGAGAGGTTATCGAAGCTGTGGAACAAATTGCCAAAGGAACATTACCTCGCGGTTATGATATAGAATGGTCAGGGGTTACTCGTGAAGAAAAAGACTCGGGTGGACAAACTGTTTTTATTTTCGGTATCTGCCTGCTATTTGTTTATTTGTTGCTGGCAGCACAATACGAGAGTTTATTACTGCCTTTCCCCGTCATACTTTCATTGCCGGCAGGTATCTTCGGTTCTTATTTTTGCCTGCAACTGGCAGGCTTGGAGAATAATATTTATGCCCAAGTAGCTTTAGTGATGCTGATTGGTCTGCTAGGTAAAAATGCCATTCTTATTGTGGAAATGGCCAATCAGTACCGCAAGCAGGGAATGAGCATTTTTGATGCTGCCGTTAGAGGTTCCGTAAGCCGTCTGCGTCCCATCCTGATGACCTCCTTTGCATTTATATGCGGACTCATTCCGTTGGTAATGGCAAGCGGAGCCGGTGCTTTGGGCAACCGTTCCATCGGAACAGCCGCCGCCGGAGGTATGTTTATCGGTACATTTGTAGGAATCTTCCTTGTACCTGGACTTTACCTTATTTTCGAGAGTTGGTCTGCACATCTTAACCGTAATAAAGTCAGCTATGATGAAGAAGATGAAAAATAACAATATAAACAAAACAGGTTTAATAATGGGGGCTTTCTGTCTGATTATGGTAAGTTGCAAAGCCCCTTCCCTTACTCCGACAGAAAAGATAGAGTTACCCGAGTTCTATATGGATAGGGAAACGGACAGCACCACTATCTCTTCCTTGTCATGGAAAACATTTTTTCCAGATACGTTATTGCAAAGTTATATAGCCGAAGCGTTAAATAATAATCACACATTCCTTCAAACTATAGAACGGATATCCGTTGCCCGTTCACAAGTTCGAGTAGGAAAAGGAGCGCTGCTGCCCGATCTTTCATTAGGCATTGATGGTGGAGTACAACGTTTTGGCGAGTACACTATGGACGGAGTTGGTAACAGCACCACCAACACTCCCGATTTAGAAAAAGACAAACATATTCCAGATCCCTATCGGAATTTCAATCTAGGACTTAATTTTCAATGGGAAGCTGACATATGGGGTAAGCTAACCGATAAAAAACGATCGGCCGTATCCCGCTGGATGCAGTCTGTAGAAGCTATGCGTCTGGCACGTACTTTATTGATATCAGAAGTAGGTACACACTACTTTGAATTAATAGGACTGGACAAACAGCGGTATGTGCTACGCGAAGCCATCCTAACAGCCAGAGATGCTTATAATTTAACCAATGAACTGATGAAAGAAGGTGAAGTAACCCGACTTTCTGTAGACCAATTCCGGTCACGACGCCTTAAATTGGAAGAAATGCTGCTTGCAAACGAACAGCAAATAAGTGAAAAGGAACGTGCCATCGCCACCTTATTAGGACGACTGCCTTTCAAAGTGAAACGAGTGTCATTTGAAACAGCATGTAGTTATGAGTTTCCCACAGATGCAGGGATCCCGTCACAACTTTTGCAATATCGCCCGGATATAAAGGCTGCCGAACTGGAATTATTAGCTAGTAAATCCGACGTATCTGCAGCGCGAAAAGCTTTCTTCCCATCCATCGTGATTGGAGGAAACGGAGGTTTTAACGCATTTGATCTGGATAAATGGTTTACAGCTCCTGCATCCCTGGTTTACAATCTCGGCGCAGGTATCACAGCACCTATATTCAAACAAAATACTATACGTGCATTATGGAATGATGCGAAAAGCCAGCAACGCATCGCTTTGTTAGGATATCACGAAACGGTATTAAAAGCCTATGAAGAAGTATTAAACCTCATTACTGCATCATCCCAAATGCACCAGCGCAAAGAGTTGAAAGAAGAAGAAAGCCGTATCCATCATCGATCTATTTATAATGCAAATGAAATGTTTAAAGTAGGATTCGCAGGCTATCTGGATGTACTGTCGGCCGATGAACGTTTCCTGGATTGTGAATTGGAACGTATCGCTCTGAATGTGGAATCTTGTAAACTGCATATCATGCTTTACCGCGCTTTAGGAGGTGGAAGCAATTAGTTAATATACTTATATTTTTTGATTTGTTTGGTTTAGGAACCGTCCCCGACAAGCGTGTCGTCAGGACGGTTCCTTTTTACTACCAATTCAGGAAATATCAGACCTCTTGAGCAAAGAAACAATCCACAACAAAAATATAGCTCCCACAATAGAGGTTACAAGACTGCCCATAATACCTGTTGCTGCAATACCAAACAAACTGAATACCCAGCCGCCCAGAACACCGCCAACAATACCAACCAATAAATTAATAAAGAGACCGAACCCCCCTCCCCTCATCAACTTACCGGCAACAAAACCAGCAATAATTCCGATAATAATGTACCAAATAAAATACATACGCTTTGTTTTTTAGAGTTTATAATTAATCATCTTACTGATAAAAACAGCTATTCTGTATAAAAAGTTGCCTGAATAAATCTTTTTTTACTTCATTGATAAAATTATTCAGGATGCATTTTCCCTTTTTTCGATCTTCTTTTTCCGGCTTCAGCATTTTCTTTCCCAGCTGCTCTCCCTTCCATCTTTACTTTTGTCGCAAACTTAAAAGACAAAACATGAAGATTAACGTACATTCCATGCCATTATTAAGCCTTGCCGCACTACTTTCTTCCTGTGCTGCCGAAAGCAATGATAAGTCACCAAAGCAAACAATTTGTTTACCATAAAAGTACCTTTAGCATATGAATAAACTAAACGCAATCATTATAGAAGATGATTTTTTATGGAGCTGGCCTTTTCTGGTCTCTTCAAGTAACGGACATTGCCTATTTCTATTCTGAAAACAAAATAACCTTTGCCGTCACCCAAAAAGGACAAGAACACATAATCAACCTGTCTCTGAATAAACAAATGGAGCAGTTAGCCTCCGAACAGTTCTTTCGCGCCAACCGTTAGATTATTATCAGCATTGCTTCCATAGACCGTGCCGAACCTTATTTTAATGGCAAGATAGTAATCAGTGTCCTTCCTCCTTACAAAGTCCAAATCACCATCAGTGAAGAAAAACTTTCTTCATTCAAACTTTGGCTTAATTATTAAGAAATGAAAAAGGAAGATTAAACCAAAACCACTTACTAATCGGTAAACATGATAGCCTCAATGCATATACCTTGTTTATTGATAACACACTCTATAGTCGCCGCCGGAAGCCGGAACTCCAAAATATGCGCATCGGACAAATAGGGACATATATATCTTTGTGAATCAGGATGAAATGTTCTGATACACAGTTCCGAAAATCCAATAAAGCCCCTTACTTTAAAATAGTTAAAGCAAGATTGCGAAAATGGCAAAAAAGGAGGTCTATTTTCTTTCATTAGTCTTTGCAATAGATTTATGTTACTCATGTCAAAAACATGAACTTATCATAAACAAGCGTGTGTCCGAAAGGTTTATCAAAAGTTCCATTTCTTCCGTTACAATATAAAAAAGCAGTCCGGCACAGATATTCATCCATATGCCGGACTGTTTTTATACCATATCCTTCTTACTTATTTCGAAGAATTGGAATCTGGATATTGAACGAGCTCCCATCCTGTTTCATATTCAATGGAGTAATGGAACAAGCTGAATAAAGCACAATCGGTTCATCATTTTCATCCAATAACAGCTGAGGACGTTCCAACCGATCTACCTCTAGCCGCTCTCCATTCTTTAGAATTATTTCTTTATTCATAAACAAAGAATGTTCAGGAAGTTTCCAATGTATACCATCTTCAGCATACATGATGGCCAATCCCGGCTCACCTTTTGTAAATCCTCCCGTGAAATCTTTAAAAACAGCATAGAAACAATTGTCTTTCCGGTGATACCATACAAACGGGTCTTCCGCATTCAATTTCTGGTTATCCCCTGTTTCAAACTCAAATACATAGTCATCCTGCACAATAAAAGGGCCTTCGGGGGCATCGGCTATGGCCACTCCATGCACACCACGCCAAGTAGGATCATAGACATTCCCTTTAAAGTAAAGATAATATTTCTTTTTCAAAGGATGATATACCACTGCCGGATTGACTAAAATGAGATTATCAGGCTTGGTTACGGTTCCTTCAGGTGAGGGTTCCAGTACATTATCAGGCTTCACCCGTGTACGTGGAGCAAGTAAAGGTTGCTCATTACATGAAAATTTACCTTCCAGTAATTCTTTTATGGAATTAAAGCACAATACCCCCAACTTTTGATTTTGCTGGAGTCTGTCTCTTCTGCTTAGTTTTCCCTTTACATGAGCATTTCCACCCGGATCCACCGTAGCACAATAATACAAATAGTATTTTCCGTTATATCTTTTGATATGCGGATTGTGAACCGACTGTGCATCCCATGAACAGCTGTCCGGACGATATCCATCTTTGTTATAGACAATACCTATATCCTTATATCCCCCATAAGGAGAGTATGATACAGCTACTCCAATCATCGAACCTAGCAACCAAGCATCTATAAATCTAGGGTACTTCGGTCCTGATTTCATAGCGGAATAAAATAAATAATACTTTCCATCTTCCTCTGCCTGAATAGCCGAACCACACCAAATAAAACGATTTTTCAATGAGAAAGCGGAGAAACCGGAAGGGAACTTCGAATTGCCCCGTTGAATAAGTTCTAAATTGACCGGACCGGCCTGCCAGGTATGTTGCGCCCACCCTTGCAACAAAGCAAGGAAGGAGAGACAAACAAATAGTATTTTTCTTTTCATATTCATCACAAACAGATCATTCATTACTGATTTTCTTACAATAATTTACTCCTAACACATCATAATGCCGTCGGATGCTCTCCAAACGGGTACAGAATCTTCCATAATCCTTATTTTCCTTTTTGCTCCACGCCACCTCGGACAAAGCTGCCACACGCGGATAAAGCATATACTCCATCTCATCGAGCGCAGACATATACTCCGTCCACAAATTGGCCTGTACTCCTTTAATATGTTTGGCCTCATCCGCACTCAGGACTTCGGGAACCGGATGATAATTATAAACTTTTTCCAAAGTAATCACCCGATTGGGATTTCCAATTTTCTTTTCATTGACTTTAGACTGAAGACAATTGAAATACATATAAATATTAGGAGACATAATGACATCATATCCGGCTTTCGCGGCATGAATTCCCCCTTTCTCTCCCCGCCATGACATCACGGTAGCACGTTGCAGAATACCTCCTTCCAAGATTTCATCCCAACCGATAATTTTCTTTCCTTTGGTATTCAGATAGTTCTCAATTCGATTGATGAAATAAGTCTGTAATTCAGCCTCTTTTGTCAAATGTTCCTGCTTCATCCGTTCCTGACAGTGTACACAATTTTTCCAACGGATACGAGGGGCCTCATCCCCACCTAAATGGATATAGCTGGAGGGGAAAAGTTCCACCACCTCATCCAGAATATCCTGCATAAAGGTAAAAGTAGATTCCTTAGTACAATAAATGTCATTGAAAACACCCCAACGGCCTTCCACCTCAAAAGGTCCTCCGGTACAGGAATATTCAGGATAAGCAGTCAGTGCCGCCACGCTATGTCCCGGCATTTCTATCTCAGGAATAATTTCCACAAAACGCTTCTTGGCATACGCCACCACTTCTTTGATATCTTCCTGTGTATAAAATCCACCATAGCGTTTGGTATTCCATTCAGTAGGATTGTCCCACATATATCCCACAATCGTTTTCTTACGGTAACCTCCGACGGTAGTCAGTTTGGGATATTTCTTGATTTCGATACGCCATCCCTGGTCATCAGTCAGATGCCAATGAAGGATGTTCAATTTATGAAAAGCAAGCAAGTCGATGTGACGCTTTACATTTTCCTTAGGAATGAAGTGGCGGGAAACATCAAGCATCACTCCGCGATAAGAGAATGCAGGCGAATCTTCTATCACCACACAAGGGATGTTCCATTTTATTTTTTCCGCCACCTGCTTGTCACTTTCAATGGCAGAAGGTAATAATTGGCGCAAAGTTTGAAAAGCATAGAAAATGCCTTTAGGGGTTTTGGCATCTATATGGATAGAAGATGAAGAGACTGTCAGCTTGTATGATTCCTCATTGGGAAGAGCTGTGTTAAGCCGGCAACGAATCACATTGGAAGAACGGGGAGTGGAAGAGACCTCCAATGAGAACCCGGCAGCCGTATCAAACAAATCATTCCAGAAAGATACGGCATTGCGCATCTCCTCGTTATCTACTGACAACGTAATTACAGTTTTGTCATTTACCGTAAAATTGCCTCTTTTTTCGATGCACTTTTGCGGCATCGGGATAATGGAAACCGATGCCTGCAAAGTGCCGAATAACAACACTAAAAATGAAAAGGTTAGAATTAATTTCTTCATGGTTTATTTTTTATTTGTTGGATAATTCGGACTATATAAAAGATTTTTATTGCGGATGACCAACTTGCCGTCTTTCACCCACTCTTCCCCTCTTTCCTGCAAATGTCCGGCCATCGCTTTCCGCATCTTTTCCAATGTCTTTCCGGAAGCCTTGGCTTTTGACAAATCATGCAATTCGTATGGGTCTTTTGACAAATCGAACAATTGTTCCTCACCTGTACGGAAAAACCAGATATACTTTATTTTCCCATCCGTCAAAGCACACCAATAATTATCCGCCCAATAAGCGGTGGAATGTTCTATATCAATATATTCACGCCAGGGAGCTTTCCCTTTTTCCAATAAAGGAAGTAAAGACAGACCGTCTATTTCTTCCGGAATCCGGCAGCCGTTCAATGCCAGAAAAGTAGGAAGCAAGTCGCGTAACTCCACCGGAGCCTCTATTTTTTCACCGGGTTTCAGGCTACTTTTCATGTTTTCGGGTAACTTTATAATAAAAGGAATAGCTGCCGAACCTTCATAAGCATACGTTTTACGCCACAAATGATGATCTCCCAACATATCGCCATGATCGGCAACAAAGCATATCAGCGCATTGTCATACATTCCTTTCTTTTTTAGTTCATCCACAATGCGCCCTACCTGCTCATCAATAAAAGTAACCGAAGCGTAATAATACTTACGGGAATTCCGGGCATATTCCACTCCATAGTTTCCTACAGCCGCTTCAGGATTTTTTTCGGGATGAGTATCTATTGCCAGATCTTTACACCAGTCACCTACAACGGGAGCGGGTATTTTTCTGCCCTCATACTTATCCACTATTCGCCGGGGAGGATCATACGGACTATGCGGACGGGCAAAAGACACTTTCAAAAACAAAGGCCGTTCAGAAGAATAACCTTTTATCGCCTCCACCGCCCTGTCTCCTGTCCATACGGTAGGATGCAAGCGCTCGGGCAAAGCATACGCTTTCGCTCCGTGGGCATTCCACTCCACCCCTGTACTGTCGGGATTCAGGCCGAAAGCCTGCGTATTGAACCATTTACGATAATCACTCATAAAATAAGGAGACTCCACACGTCCGCTTTCATCCAGAATAGTCACTTCGAATCCATGCAACACATTCTGCGGATGCCAATGCATCTTTCCTATTCCCAATGTGTGATAGCCCAAGTCTTTCAACATCTGCGGCATTTCATATGGATAATGCTCTGCCACCTGTCCATATCCTAACAAGCCATGATGCCAGGGAGACATACCCGTCAGCATACCCGCACGTGCCGGAGTACTGCTTGGAGCAGCCGTATAGGCATTACAAAACAAATGCCCATCGGCTGCCAAGCGATCCACATTTGGAGAAATCACAGCTTCATTTCCCGCACATCCCAATGCATCCCAACGTTGTTGGTCAGTCATTATCAAGATGATATGCGGTTGCTTTTTTTCCGGTTGTGCAGCCTGTCCGGACATAGCGGACAAACCAAGGCTACCGGCCATACACCATCCTACATAGTTATACTTTTTCATTACTTATCAGTTTTTAGAAAATAAAATGTCTAATTCCGCTACCCCCATGCTCTTTTGACCATCCACTGTTGACAAGGCATGGAAACGGATGTAGCGTCCTTTATGCGTCTGCCAGAAAATTACCTGCTGTTCTACAGGATTGTTCTGAATATTGGCAAACTCTCCACGGGCTGCCTCTTCCCATCGGATTCCATCCAAAGAGATCTCAATCATATATTTTACAACAATTCCACTAGCCCATCGTGCCTGATCAGGCAGATAGCTTATACCGGTCATTTCCTTTGCTGATTGCAAGTCAACCTCAAGCACATCTTTTCCAACCCAAGTTGTATGCTGGTTTTCATCAAAAACAAGCGTACCGGCTTTATCAGGCAAGGTACTCCAATGAGCCTTACTGCCGGTAAAAGTACGCGTAGCAGTTGTTGACTTTTTCTTTCCGTCCACTGCTATCGCTTTAATAATCCGATCACCGTCTGCCGGAACAGGCGACTGGTAACGAGGGCTTACACCAGGTTGTGGCTCTTTACCATCTGTAGTATAATAGATAGAAGCATCCTTATTGCTGCATACCAACTTCACCTCTCCATTCTTATTTCTGGTAATCACAGGAGCATCCAGCGGAGTTTCCGCTTTAAAGACCTGTATTTCTGCCAGACAAGGTGCCTCCCATGCATCTGTTATCCGTATTCGCAGACGTGAAGCAGTGACTTCGGGAAAACGCAGAATCCGTTTATAACCGATAGTAGTCTGTTCATCCAATTTCTGCCAATTCCCATTATCAAAATATTCTACAACAAACTGCTTTACTCTTTGCCCTTTCTCAATAAACTCTTGCAATAACAAACGGTTGAAAGTTAATTCTTTTCCAAAATCCACTTCCAGTACAGGCGTTTTTGTATCAGCTTCCCAATATGTACCTCGATTACCATCCAAAGTATATTTCAACTTCTTACGGTTCTTGCCCGTTACTTTCATTTTCTGATTAACGAGATTCTTCTTTAGTTCAGAGGTATATCGCCGATACCATTCTACCAAACGCAAGGAATCCTGCTCAGGAATCAATCCTTCTTGATTGGGGGTCAGATTAAGCAATAACAAACTGTTACGTCCCACACTCTCATAATAAATGTCAGTCAATTGGGACAATGATTTCAGTTTATGGTCTTCCGAAGCATGATAATACCAACCGGGACGGATGGATACATCAGTTTCTGAAGGAATCCATAACGTACCATCCGCATGTCCGCGCATCCACTGTTTACCATTTGGTATCCCCTTATCATAGAATTCCGGCTTTCTCACTGTACTCCAATGCTCTTCCAAAGCGTACCCTTCCTCATTGCCTACCCAGCGGATGTTCTGTGCACTTCCACCATGCACCACACAGTTGGGTTGCAATTCATATACCATTTCTGTCAAAGATTCCCATGGATAGTAATCTGCGGTAATCTTTCGGGTATGTAAGGAATCCGTACTATAATAACCACGTCCCCCGTTGGCGCCGTCAAACCAAAACTCATACAATTTCCCATAATTAGTCAGCAATTCGCGCAACTGATTGCGGAAGTAAGTGATGTATTCCGGTTTTCCATAATCAGGATGGTTACAATCCCAAGGAGAAAGGTATAATCCCACTTTCATCCCATACTCATGGCAAGCATCCACAAATTCGCGTACCAAATCGCCTTTTCCGTTCTTCCATGGAGAATTCTTCACACTGTATTCCGTATAAGCCGACGGCCACAAACAAAACCCGTCATGATGCTTGGCAGTAAGGATCACTCCTTTCAGTCCCGCTTCTTTACAAGTCCGTATCCATTGACGACAGTCTAACTTAGTCGGATTAAAGATGGCAGGGGACTCGTTGCCATATCCCCACTCCATATCCGTATAAGTATTCACGCTAAAATGAACAAATGCCGTTGTTTCCATCTGCTGCCATTGCAATTGTACCGGTGTAGGTACAGGCAAGGTCTGTGCCTTTACCGGAAAGCATAAAACTCCCAGTATTACACTTAATAAGAATGTCTTATTCATTGTCTTTATTTTACAAAGTCTGTATCGTTATATTGGATTTGCAATTTCTTCAACTCCGCCTGCATATCAGCCAATACTTCACTATAAGCAGGATCATTGATTACATTGTGCATCTCGGCAGGGTCTTTTTCCAAGTCATAAAGTTCCCATGCATCAATGTCATTGTAGAAGTGAATCAATTTATAAGGGTCTGTACGTACTCCATAGTGACGTTTCACCATGTGTTCGGCAGGATATTCATAAAAATGATAATATAATGATTTACGCCAGCCCGCAGGCTTCTTTCCTTTCAATAAAGGTAACAAAGACTCGCCTTGAATATCTTCGGGTACTTTTACACCTGCCAGTTCCAGGAAAGTAGGTGCATAGTCTATATTCTGTACCATTTCAGTTATATCACCTTTCCTGTCAAATCCTTTCGGCAAACGCATTATCAACGGAGTACGCATGGATTCCTCATACATGAAACGCTTGTCAAACCATCCGTGCTCTCCCATATAAAATCCTTGGTCTGATGTATAGACGACTAATGTATTATCCAGCAACCCGTTTTCTTCCAGATAATTGAGCACACGTCCTACATTATCATCCAGTGATTTGACTGTTTTCATATAGTCGCGCATATAACGTTGGAATTTCCAATTAGCCAAATCCTTTCCTTGCGGATTCTTCTGATAAAAATCATCGATCACAGGACCGTAGAATGCATCCCACGCGGCACGCTGTCTTTCGTCCATACGTCCGATAAAGCTTTCATACAATGATTTCAAACGGGATTCCTTGTCAGGGCGGAGCATTTTCAGATCATATATCATATCCATATCTTTCACAATACTCATCTCCTGAGCCGCAGCTGCGGAACGGCCCTCATAATCGTCAAAGAAATTATCGGGTAAAGTAAATTCTTTATCTTCGTATAAGGCCAGATTACAGGTATCCGCCATCCAATTACGATGAATAGCCTTATGATGAATAAGCAGACAGAAAGGTTTTTCTTTATCGCGCTTATTTTCCATCCAGTCTATGGCATCATCGGTAATCAGATTAGTGATATACCCATGTCTCTGAATGGTATCATTGGTTTGTGTGATGAAATCCGGATTATAATAATCACCTTGTCCGGGAACTATTTCCCAATAAGTAAAGCCTGTCGGCAAACTTTCCAAATGCCATTTCCCAATTAATGCAGTCTGATAACCCGCTTTCTGCAATAGTTTCGGAAAAGTTTGCTGCGATGAATCAAATACGCAGGTAGAGTTATCATAAAATTTATTCTCACAACTATGTTTGCCCGTAAGCATACAAGCACGACTAGGGCCACTCAGAGAGTTTGCGACAAAACTGTTTGTAAAACGTACCCCCTCATTGGCTATCCGATCCAAATTGGGTGTATCCATATAACGTTTGTCATAGCAACTCATCATCTGAGCTGTATGATCGTCCGTCATAATATAGACAATATTCAAAGGTTTTTCTGTTACCGGCTCCGTACAGCCGGTCAGAGCGGATATCGCCAATAGTCCGCCATAAATCAATTTGTTTTGATGTTCCATTAATGGTAATGACTTAAAGTTTAAAAATAAGTTGATCCTTTGTCGCCAAACAAAGGTACTCTCTATTTATATGGCAATCGGGAAAGGAACGTTCCTAAAGAAATAAGATATTTTTTTATAAAGTTTGAAAGCTTATCATCACACTCTTTCATTTGGATAAATCACATCCGATCTTTTCAAATGGAAGCCGGGGGAATCCATTGATCCGTTGATAAATGAGCGCATCATCCTTAAATCCCTTCAACGGATCAGCAGCATCCACAAACCCTGGATCCGAACCGGTAGCCCAATTGTTATACAATTCCAGCCATTCGCTCTGTCCGCGCACCACATTTCCTATCTTATAAAACAAGTTTCCTTCTATCACATTGCCTTTTGGATAAGAAGTGTCATTGTCCCAATATGCAGCGAGCAAAGGATAGGCCGTACTGTAAGGAGGATTTTTATAATTGACTGTTTGCAAACGCTGGTCAATTATCGCACCTTTCTCTATCATGAATTTGCCCCAGCCCTGCATACGCGCATCTATATGAATGGCAACAGGAGAATCTATAAATATATTATGCCGGTAATGATTATTATGTCCCCCACCGATTAGTACCGGCAAAGACCCTGCTTTGTGATAAATATTACCATAAACTTCCGCTCCGCAAGCTCCGTCATCATGATAAGTAGCCGTTACACGATGGCGCGGACTCAATTCATGAAAATAACAATAACGGATAACATTTCCCTGCTCCGAAGGATCACGACCATAATAAACAGCTCCCTGATCATCGACTTCAGAACACACATTCGTTATGTCACACAGTTCTATCACATGGTTATTTCCATGAAACAGGATAGCCATGCTGGGCGCATCATAGATGTCACATTTAGAGATGCGGTTACCCACACCATCCATCCATATTCCGGGACGATAGGATTTCTCAATCCGGTTATAATCATGTATCCGGCAATTCTCCACATAGTTTCCGGCAGAGGTCAATGAGGCTCTGTCTCCTCCTCCTCCAGCAGGTTCAAGGCAAACCATTGACGCCAAGGCGCACCTGTCATAAATCCATATACCGTATGCTGCCCTGTATGAATCATTTTATGTATCGTGTCGATGCTTTCCACACAAATCATGTCATCGGCATAACCGTGCGCAAAGTATCCGCTTATCCACATATTCTCTACCGATTTCCAACTCGAAGGGCGCTCTTCCTGATATCCGAATACAGGGAAAGGAGCCTCTTCCCCTTCCTTAGCCATCCCCGATTCCTGTATTTTTCCAATCATAACCGTAGAGATTCGGCCAACGGGCTATTCGCAGAGACTGGCCATCCGCAAAGATTTCCGTCCATGCCGCCTGGCTGGGCCTTCCGAAACCTGTAGCGTGCAGGGCCACCAGCTCCATCCGGTTTTTCTTGAAGTCAAGCTCTCTTATCAGACTTGCGGGCAGAAGCGGATCGCCCAAGCGGAAGTCACTGGGAAAATAACGGATAGGATCACCTTCCTTCTGTTCCTCCGGAATAATTTTATATGATTTCTCCGGCGCATTCGGATTATGGGGATCCGCATCCTCGCCTATCGTCCAGTTAATTCCGATCTGGCATTGCGGCTCACGGCTTTTGATGGTTCTGTATATGCCTTCTACCGGCCAGCGATAACCGGGTTTCACCCAACTTCCATCAAACCAGAACTCCACTATTTTAGTATATTTTTCCGTGATGTCCATCAGTTCGTCCAATTGCTTCAACATGTATGTATTGTACTTCCTGTCCGACTCCACATTGACTTTCCTGTCCCACAACGAGTAATACAGTCCCAGCTTCATGCCTTGTCTCTTACATTCCCTAGCTACGGCTTCAATCACATTCGTTTTATTTCCCGAACTTGCCACGTCATAATCAGTATATTTACTGTCCCAAAGACAAAAGCCCTCATGATGTTTTGCCACCAAGATGATATACTTCATACCGGCATCTTTCGCTGTCTTCACCCATTGACAGGCGTCAATCTCCGCAGGGGCATAAGTTTCCACCGGAAAAGATCCGTCTGACCATTCCACATCATGGAATGTATTGATACCAAAATGAATGAACATACCATACTTGCGCTTGATCTGATCTTTCTGGTATTTTGAAGGTTTTTCAGAAGGTATTGCAGTTGAGATACCCGGTTGTGCCTGTGCTACTTCCAACGAGCACAAGAATAAAAATAATAATAACAGTTTTTTCATATTGATTTATTTTTAGAATAAGTCTTGCTTTTTATCTCCATTCATCCGATTTATACACACCGATGACAGCATAACCTCATGCCTTATCCCTCACCTTGCGCACGTTGCTTTCAGACCGGAAACAGAATAGAGATTATAGTCCATATCCACTTTGCTTTCAATAACAGCAAAACAAAAGGTCTTTTATTTAATGGCAATTGTGCGGGGGATATTCCTAAATCAAGAAATCTCTTTATTGTGAACTTTCCGCATAATTTAACGAATAAAGTTCGCTTTTTCACGAACTTTCAAGAAAGGACTTCTAATTCTCCTATCCCATGTGGTAATTAAGGGTATCTAGCATTCCACTACCCTATATACATTCCCTTTGACAGTATGCACCCGCCCAACAGAGGCAGAATGCGGCTCAGACTGTAAGCGGTCATGCTCCTTATGACCGAAGGATGAATGGATTTCATACGCCCGAACAACTGGGTGACGGAAAAGGTCAGTACCTTCTGCAGATCATCCTCTACCATAGCGAAGCGGAAGCAGAGGCGGAATACTCCTCTTCGTGTACGTGTTTGTAGAACTTTAGCATAGTGCAGATGGGGGTCGGGCACATCGTTTTCCAGACATGCCACTTCGGTTACCTCGGTCAGTACATTGAAACAGAAGTGGTAGTGGAAGGTGAGAAAGGTGGTCACTTCCTGCATCAAGGAATGCGGCTTAGCCTTCTTCTGCACGTCTTTCAAGTGAGCAGAATTCTCCTTTGCTTTTCTGGCTGAAGCTGTCGAAAGGACTGATTCCACTTTTTTGCCGGGATTTCTCCTGAAAAACTATTCTTGTTATCCTGCAAGTTGCCTTTACCATTTTCAGCAAAAGTAGTGGAACTTGGCACAAGTTATGGTGAATCTTGGTACAGGATACAGTGCATCTTAGTACAAGTTGCGGTAGAACTTGATACACAGTACATACGTATATACAGGCATACGCTACCGTATGTGCAGCCCGACACATACATACGTGTAGACTCATACGTCAGTAACGTGACAGGTCACATGTTACTAATGTTACCGGATATGTTGCTTTGGTCGTTTACTTCAAAAGAACCGGTCGTTTTTTTTAAATGTCCTTATGTTTTTGGTAAATGCCAATACCTTTACTTAAAAGGTCAGCATGTCTTGATGAAAAGGCCGGCATGTTTCATGAACCAGCTTAGCTGGTCCGACGGACAAGCCTATCATGTCCGGCAAACCAGCCAAGTCGGTTCATTACACTATCCTCTCACTATGCAGGTGTTCACTTTTCTCCTTTCATTCTGTCATTTCATTTAAAACACACTAGTTATCAATTGGTTAAAAACTGTAAGATCTCCCCTCATTCCCGTTTCATCTGTAGATTCTCCTCCCTTCACAGGAAGGAGTGAAGATACAGAGTGGAGGAAACTGAAAGGGGATGACGGGAAGTCCTGTCACTACCGGAACGCCTGTCAGCAGGGCGTTTTCAAAAGTAGATGAAAGGAAGAAAGAAGAATCTATCTGTTCAAAACCAGTCACGTATACTATCAATCTTTTAGATCAGCAAAACCTTGCAAAGTGGATTGGTCAGCAGGATGAATAGACCCATCTCCGCGAAGAGCAATATTCAACAAATAATTAGCTTTATTTTTCTGTGCATAATCATATTCAGCCTTCACTTTCACTGTAAAGATTCATTTTTCACCTCCACATTGAAAATCATTCCAGCCACTAACCTTTCCCAATCTTCTTTTTCCCAATTGTTTCACCTTCATATTAGGCTTGCCAAAATACACTTCTTTAACCAAAGTTTCCGTACCAATGAGCCGAACAACATACTCTTCACCTGTTTGGGTAGAGAAAGCCAATACACCATCCCCTCCTGTCTTTACGGAAACTTTCCTGCCATCCCTGCATCTCAACACTTCACATTTCTTGTCACCCCAAGGATTCTGTAATCGACAAAGATTCCCTTTTAAACTCTTCACACCTACTTGTGTAACCTCAGCCGAATTATTCCTACTTGCAGAAACGAGAAATGCCCCTCTTGCCAACAAAATAAATGCCATAGGAATAGAATCCCATGCAGCAGGCACAGCAGGGAACACTCTGATTTTCTCCTCGTTGCTTTGGAGCATCATTTCATTTATGCCCGTGCAATAATTGCTCATGGGTTCCATACCGCACTGAAAGAAATCATGTGAGCGTATCATATACGTGTCTTTCAACAGATTGTGCACAGAGGCAAGATCGTAAATATTGTCAGGATAACCGGTCACATTGTGCATCAATCCTTGTGGATACATCTGATGTACATTCACCCCGTTCCATATATACTTCAAGGCCACATCTCCTTCTCCCATTCGAGCGGCTATCTGCGGATAAGGATAATGCGCGTTACACTCGTCATCGTGTTTCAACAGATTCACAACAGCTTTTCCCAAGCGAGTGTCTTTATCATCAATACCAATCAGCCCTGCCGGAAAAGCTACGGCACCACCGTTACCCCAAATCCATGGAGAATAACGCTTTTCCGTATAATACTCCTCGGCAGGAGAGATTACTTCGCCACATTCACCAAACTGCTGATAGCCTCCTTCCCATAAATGATTGAGTACGTGACGCCACTGTTTCACCTCATCTTTGTCTACGTTCAATATTTCCGCCGCACGGATACAATCCTTGAAAAGCCTTTCGATGCAATTGCGGTCACTGATAGGATTCTTCACATAAGCGATAGGGGCCGACTCATACAAAGAAGCTTTCAAAAAATATTCATTTTTTTCTTCATCCCATTCCAACCTGTCTAAATAAAAATGAGAAGCTTTCTTCATAAACGTATATGCCCTTTCTTTCAAGAATTCCTCGTCTCCCGTAAATTCGTAATAATCCCAAAAGAGAGAAGCTATCTGTGAAGCAGGAGTAAAATTGTTCCTCAGATAGCGTTTGTCCTTTCCCCATTGTACACCGTTGAAATTATGCGCTTCGGTAATGAGCAATGCATCATGCTCCGCTCCATACTCCTTTGCCAGTTTCTCAGCAAACGGTATCATCTTGAAGTAAGTGTCGAGATAAGGTTTCATCAGCCGCCAATCGTTTTGCGCACACAATCCCCAATATTCCTGCTGCTGGTTCCAATGATGCGGTGTCCCCCAATTAAGTACATCACGGTTCCAACGCCAAAGTCCCCCATTAAAAGCCAACGGAAACTCACCTCGCGAACCAGCAGACATCAGATAGCGATGCAAGTAATAGATATTCTCCAAATAATCATCACCCAACTTCACAAACGAATTGGACCAGAAATTGCGATACCACTCATCTTTCTCGCGACGCAACTCATCTACCCCCTTCGCTTCTGCCTCATCAAGTAATTTCTTTGCTGCATTTACCGGATCCTTATCTTCGCGATCAGTTACTACACTGACCATAATTGTGAACTTACATTTATTTGTCCGCCATTCGGCACGACGCATATTCACCGTTTCCGGTTCCTCGGACGACTCTACCACCCTGCAAGCTACAGCAAAGTGCAGTCCACCATCCGTTTCTTCCAATATCATTTCGCGAGCATCAGCCATTGCACGCATCTTACCAAGCCCCACTGAAGGGTTCTTCGCAAACCAACCTCCATACCATCCGGTAAAGGAACGGCTCCCCAGTCTTTCCAACGAAACCGTAGCTACCGAATGATTTCCCAACATTTCAGGATCAGGTATATTTTCACATTCCACTATCCATACATTACGATCTTGCGCCAACCAAGTACGAATAGTTGTAGCAGAATAACCCGTAACCGCACGATATGTATTCTCGGCATTTGCCAGCGATAACCGCCCCTCAAACTCTTCCAAATGCATCCAACTGAATACCGGTGCACCAAAATCGATCTTCAGACGAGCCGCATGCTTCAACAATGACATTCCGTATTCTTCTGGTTGTGCCTTTGTCCACAAATCATTTTTATTGATTTGCAATTCGATGCCATTGTCATGATTCCACACCATGCCGCCTATATCACCATTACCCATCGGAAAGCCTTCCGCCTCCAGTTGCGTAGGTGAAAAATAAACGATATCATGTTTGGAGAGGTAATCGTCATCTACCTCAAAAGGAGCAGACTGCATTTTCAAATAAGTATAATCTATATTTTTCGCATTTGCCGCTATTCCTCCGGCAAGAAAGAAATACAACATAATCAGTTTTTTCATATTCATGGTATTTACAGAATACAACTGTGCTTATCTAAAATAAAAGATGTTACATACACAAACAAACAGAAAAGACATAAAAGAGAAGGGTTCCTTACACACTCTCTTTTATATCTTTTCCTTAAAAATGATTCTCTTTTTTATATTAATATCCTATAGCTGGTTCATTAGCTATTTTACTCCAACCCGGATTTTGATAAATCGTTGAACTTTCCAAGTCATCAGGATTTGAAGAGGTAAGTGTAAAGTTGATAGCAGAAATAGGCTCTAAGTAATTGGCTGGTATCCAGGTATAACCATCGTATAACAAGTTATTCTTTTTTACAATCTGATTAACACGCAAATAACTGCTGTTTTCTTTGTTGGATACATTAGGTTGCTTATCTGAAGCACCTTCTGGAATCAACAAACTATTACCAGCTTCATCAACATACAATTTTTCCAGTTCGCCACCCCATAAATTAAATCCTTCAACTTGATAATTTTCTACTTGGTCCAAAGCACGCCAACGTTTTAAATCACGCATACGGGTACCTTCACTCATTAGTTCTATGCGTCTTTCACGACGAATATTATATAAGGTGGGGTCTACTAACTGACCGGCAGAATACTTAGCCCAATCATTTTCTTTAGACAAATCGGTAGCAGCAATTGTCATATCGATATTATCAGACACACCTGCACGACTACGAATCTCCTTCCAATACTTTATCGCTTTTGGATCCAAGCTTCCATTTTTTTCATAGCAAGCTTCAATATAATTCAAGTTAGCTTCAACAGATCTGAAAAGAAGACATCCATACGTATTGACTGCACCAGAACCGATTACAACTTGAGCTGGATCATAAGTCAAGAATTTACGAACCGTATAACCTGTCGGGCATCTATCATTGGTCTGCTCCAATATCTTAGGATATTTATATGTCTCATATGGATCAAGCCTTGAACAATCACTAGGAGCACCCATAAATAACTGTAAACGGTCATCTCTGTCTTTTTTAACATTTTCAATCGTCACGTCACCAGCATAGCCAGAATTTGGCGCATAAATAGGCAATCCATTCTTCATTAAACATGCATCTACTAAACTACGAGTATATCCTAAATCCCCTCCTCCTTTGCAAAGATAAGAACTTACACTATGAGTAACACCCTGCACAGAACTGTATGCTCTCCAAAACAAGACTTCATCTATCGGTTCCATATCAACAGCCGAAAACATTTCAAAATAAGGATTCCAGTTATAAGGATTCGAGTCCGGATTATATATACCGGTATTTTTTGTCAATGAAATACGATCGGCTACTTGAGCAGAAGCATCCATTGCCTGTTCCAAAAACCAATCTACTTCCTTGTCTATATCAATAGAAAAGCCAGCATTATATTCTTGCTGTGCTCCCGGCCATCCCGGACCACCCGGCACACGGTCTGTACCTTTATGGTATTTCAACCAGGTAGCCTCAAACAAAGCTACACGAGACTTAAACAACAATGCCACATTTTTTGTCAATCTATTCTTACCATTATCGGTAGTCAATGACATCAATTCAATAGCTCTATCTAAATCCTCTATAATAAAACGAGCCACTTTATTACGAGGCTGTCTTTTACTTTCCTCCTTCAACACTTCTGTTTCATCAGGTAATACTTCCGTTACAATAGGAAAATCACCGAGACTTACCAATTTATTGAAATACTGGTAGGCACGCAAAAAATACATTTCTCCAATGTAATGTTTTATCATTACTCCATCGCCTTTTATACTTCCGGCCTCATACTTGGGTAATACTTGTTGGAAGAAATAATTCGCTTTACGGATTTCTGTAAAATCCCATGCTCCTTTATCAGCAGGAGTACGTTTTTCTCCCGGTACCCACAACGCAGTAGAAGCATCCGTTGCGGCCTGGTCATCCGAATTGTTATCAGTTTTTACTAAAGAGATATCAAAATTAAGATAGGATGGAAATTTATATTGTTGAATAGAATAGGCAGCCAAATCACTTTCTGAATTAAAATAAGCATCTGGGGTTATTTTATCCAACGGTTCACAATCTAGAAAATCATTGCAGGATGTCAATACCACTGAGGTAAATAACATGGCTACAGAAGCTACTGTATTTTTTATGTAAGACATATTGTATTTCTATTTAAAAATTAACATTCAAGCCAAAAGATATCACTTTAGATAATGGATAAGTCTTTCCTGATCCCCAATCTCCGGCAGCTAGTGTTTCAGGATCAAACATACTGGCCAGGCTGGTTCCAGTCCACAAATTATCACCAGACACATATACACGGCATCTATTAATGTGCAATTTATTAATCCATTGTTTAGGTAATGTATAACCAATCTGTAAATTCTTCAAACGGATATAAGACGCATCTTGCAGATAACGAGTTTGTACCTGATGATTCTTGTTGCTGGTAAAGTCCGGTCTCGGATAATACCCGTTCAGATTAGCTCCCATAGGATGGCCCTCAGGACGGAAATAATCAAAATGTTCTTCCATCGCCATTGATTGCCAGATATTATTTACAGCTCCCCAAAAAACAGCACCATTAGTTCCTACAATCGGAGCATAATCTCTTTTACCTACTCCCTGAAAGAAGATAGAAACATCAAATCCTTTATAAGAAGCATCCAAAACCAATCCAAAATTATAACGGGGAGTAGAATTACCAATAATCCTTTGATCGCCCGGATCAGCTAATGTACCTTTACCACCATCTATTTTGCCGTCACCATTTATATCAGCATACATAATATCACCGGCACCCCATTTGTTTCCTAATTGATTTTGGCCACCATTAGGTAAAGATGCCAAATGCTCTTTCATTTCTTCATCTGTTTTTGCAATACCTAATGAAGTATACCCCCAAATTTCTCCACTCATTTTTCCTGCATACCAGTCACTGAAAGCATTTGTAGTATTGGGATATTTCACCACTTTTTGCTGGGCATCAGCCAAATTAAACTTCACTCCATAATCTACTTCTCCTATTCTATCGCGCCATGAAAGTTCTATTTCAAAACCATAAGACTTCATATCAGCATTATTTACTATAGCAGGAGCAATACCCAAAACTAAGGGTAATTGTGGAGCAGGACCTACCATATCGACAGCCTTGCGTACAAAATAGTCAAAAGAACCTGTCAATCTATTAGAGAAAGCACCAAAATCAAAACCTACATTAAAAGAACGCACACGTTCCCATGTCAATAATGTACTAACCAATGAAGGAATATCTGCCGTATTTGTTTTTCCTCCATTCACCAGCCAATTACCGGAATTGCTTTTCACGGGTAAGATTTCATAGAATGGGTACAAATTCGATGTATTTTGATTTCCCAATTCACCCCAAGAGCCTCTCAGTTTAAATTGATTGACAACTGATTCCAGCGGTTTCCAAAAATTTTCTCTGGCCACATTCCAACCTAAAGAAAATGAGGGGAAAAAGTTCCAACGCTGATCTTTCATAAAACGGGAAGTTCCATCATAACGTCCATTTACTTCCAGCAAATATTTCTCCTTATAATTATAATTCAAGCGCCCAAAGAAACCGGCAGTAGCCCAATGGTTATAACCGCCCCCCGCTACGTCCTGCTCAGTAGAAGTATCAATTGTAGGTAAATCTGGTACAATAATGCCATCACGCTGAGTACTTAAAGTCCTCACATTTTGATGCTCGGCATTAAATCCACCCATTACTTTGAAATAATGGTCACCCAACTGGCGAGAGTAATCCGAGAAAAGATTGACTGTATAAAATTCATTCTTTGTTCCTTTTTCAATTACTCTGGACTGACCTGGCTGCGTCGCATTAGTGATAGCTATAGCATAAGGTTCTCCATTGGCGTCATGGGCATAAACAGCTTGTCTGTCAGTATGAGTAAAATTAGTTGTAATACGCATATTGCCCTGTAAGTGAATATTCCATCCTGGCAATGGAGTGACATCCAACTGCAATTGTTGGAAGTTCTGATCCAAATCTTCCTTCATTCGTCCTCCTTCTTTTAATGGTATAATCTCACTGTTATCCGCCCAATATCCTTGTGGGTCAGTAACAAACGCATTAGGCCATTTACGCATTATTTGGTGGAAAAATAATTGATTCAAATAAGAAGGAGCTTCATAATTAGTACGAAACCATTTGGTATTATAAGAGAGACTTATGTTTTTGTTTATTTTCGCATTGATTTTCCCATTTACAGAATAACGATAATAGCTTTCGTCAGCATAATTCAACAAGCCTTCCTGATCCATAAAATTGCCGGACAGATAATAAGAAAAACGTTCCGTACCACCACTCAAGCTCAAGCTGTGTTCCTGAGACATGGCATGGTCTTTGAAAAATACATCATACCAATCGGTATTAGCATTTGCCCAGTTGTGTGTATATGTATTTGAAGTTGTAACCGGAATAATTTTTCCTACTTCTCCACGCTGATAAGCCAAAACATTAGCTATTTGCTCATCACTAAAATAAGCTGCCTGTCCACCATTAGTACGTGCATCATTATAATAATGCATGAAGCGATAGGAATCCATCATATCATAATCAGTAAGAGGACTATTAAAACGAATATTAGTATTATAGCTTACTACCGGTTTACCAGTCTTTCCTTGCTTAGTTGTAATCAAAATAACCCCAAACGGAGCGCGAGAACCATAAATAGAAGAAGCCGATGCATCTTTCAATACAGAAATGCTTTCAATATCCAACGGATTAAGCAAGTTCATATTACCCTCTACACCATCTATCAAAATCAATGGAGAACCAGTGGAGCCTTTACCGATTGTCCCTGCACCACGAATAGATACGGAAGGAGTATTATTCAACTGTCCACCTTTAGCGTCAACCCCAAAGGTCATTCCCGGTACTAATCCCTGTAAAGCCTGAGATACATTTTGTACAGGACGAGATTCTAAAGCCTTTTCCCCTACTTGACTGACAGCACCTGTCAAATTCACTTTTTTCTGTGTTCCATACCCTACTACTACCACTTCATCCAACACTTCTGTATCTTCTTTTAAAGTCACAGTGACAGGGACACCTACTTTTGATTTCACAACAGACTTACTATAACCTATATATGAAATCTCTAAAGTAACTTCCTTATTAGAAACCACCAATTCAAAGTTTCCATCCATATCAGTCACAGTACCGTTTGTAGTCCCTTGTTCCAACACAGTAGCCCCGATCACGCTTTCTCCCATATTGTCCACTACTTTTCCGATTACTTTAAAAGTAATCTGCTGCACAGTCTGTGTATTGTCAGCATTAGTAGTCAAGACAATCTTCTTATCCAAAATGGAATATTTCACATTTGTACCTTTAAATACCTTCTCCAGCACCTTAAAGATATCACCGTTACGGGAAGTGACTGATACACGACGATTTAAATCAATAAGCGTATTATCAAAGAAGAAATCAAATTCTGATTGTTTCTCAATTTCTTTCAAAATTTCCCCTACAGTCTTATTCTGTACCTCCACATTGACTATAGCCTTCTGCGCATACGATTCGGATGCATGAGCCAGTCCTAGGGAACAAGCAAAGAAAAGAGTAAATAGTTTCATAGTTCTTGGGATTTTCTTCGAGGAGAGCCATAGACGATTTGGTATCCTCGAAAATTGGATACTACAATTATTTTTCATACTTTTGTAATGACTTAAGTTTTAAAATTAGTTGATTAAGCTTGTCGCCAAACAAGCTTTAATTTGAAAACCGATTTTCCATACGGGAAGATACGCCAATATTTTCCCGTATGTTTTTTGTTACTTTAAGGTGATAGTTCTTTCATATTATATTCAATTTAAGGTTATTTGATTAATAAATCTCTATATGGGTCTTTTTTTGCGACGCATCCTTACCGTCTACATATTTCCAGTGTATATTGGAAGATAATTTAAAGTATTCCAGAATACGCTCCAAACGCTGACTGGTAAAAGTCCCGGTAAAAGCAGCCTTACGTGCAGGATTTTTCTGAATGAACACCACATTATATCGCTTTTCTAAAATCCGTAAAGCATCCTTCAAAGAAGTATTATCAAAAATAATCTTGCCGTCCTTCCATGAAGTTTCCGTTTCACCGGAAGTCTCAAGTAAACGTGCTGTACCTTTTTTTGAATCATACACAACTTTCTGACCGGGGTTTAACACAATCTGTTTTTTGCGGACACCTTCTTGGAAACTGAAGTTGATTTTACCTTTGATTAAAGTAGTAGATACCTCAGGAGACTCTTCGTAAGCCTCTATATTAAAACTGGTTCCTAACACCTCTACCTGTGAACGGTGAACCGTAGACACAATAAAATGTTTCTCCACATCTTTAGTTACTTCAAAATACCCTTCCCCCTTCAACTCAACTTTTCTCTCCTTGCTATTCTTAAAAGAAGAAGGATATCGCAAAGAGGATTCTGAATTCAAAAAAACCACCGTACTATCGGGTAACACTACTGAAGTAGTCATTCCCGGGTTTGTCCTAGCTTCCAACATTTGTACATCTGCATCCTTTCCACCATAATGTTCTACCAAAAAAGTAGCAAGCAGTGGGAGAAATAACACGGCAGCAACACGCTGTGCCCACTTCCACCAAGCCACCTTCCTTCTTTCAGTCTTTTTACCTTTTACCTTAACTAAAGCCTTTTCTGTATTTACATTATTAATTACATGAACGGTATCAGCCGCTAAATAAAGTATTTCCATCTGCTTTACTATCCGGCGATTTTCTTCAGACTCCTTCATCCAATCTTTTACCAGTCGCTGCTCTTCTACCGTTGCAATACCCTCACAATAACGGGGAAGTAACAATTCTATATTCGTTTCATTATACTCCATACGTATGTTTTTAAGTCCTTCTACTTATATGGCAAGCGAGAAAAACACATTCCTAAACAAATATGCATTTATTTTCAAAAATATATTTTCATAGAGAAACTTTTTCAGGATTTTCACGAGTTACATACCGTACAACTACTTCAGGAGCCTCTCCCACTTCTAGTTCACAAGAAAAAGATAGTTCTTCTCATCCACCTTTTGCAAATGCCATTCGAACTGCAGATCTTTCAAACGCTGTTTTTGTTTTTCGGTGAAAACTTAAGCCTCATGTAGTATATCCTAATGTTTGATAGCTTGTAGCAATCGGTCTATTTGCCCATACCGATTTAAGATAGTGGTATTAATCATAACCGGCATCAAAACCTGCCGCCTCGGACAAAGCCCCTCCACATCCTCCAAAGTAGAACATTCAAATTCCCGGTCGACCAATCGAATAAGAAACCATCCAAACATACGTGGAAAAAGATTCCTTTGAAAAAAATTTTGGTTCTTAATTTTATTAGCCATTTGTTCCGTACGCATAACTTCTCCCCAAGGCTCACCTCAATTCATTCTTGTGTGAATACGCCATAAATTATGATTCAAACGACTGGCGTCATTTATTAATTATAATTAAACTGAGTATAACAACGGGGCGCAAAGCGGGAAATAGCGTATTCGTCATGCCCGGTATAGGAACATCCCTCCAATCTATCAAAAGAAATCTGACTTAAGCCGATCCTATTCATCAAATCGGCAATCCGGTCTGCCAATGTATCTTGTAAAGCTAAATCCCGGAAAAATACCTTATAGACATGATCAGATAATTTATATAAAGGAGTTTTTGAAGAATGATCTGACGCTTTTGTCATGAAAGCTCCCCTTTTGCAATCCTTCAATAAAAAGAAGTCAGTTTCTTTTTCCATCTTGTTATATATAATAAGTTTATTGTCTATCTGAAGAGTATTCAATGATAGAGGAATTTCAAACAAATCACTTTTCTGAATGCGGATATCTGTCTGGCTTTCGGTGATATCTTCTTTTAAACTCCGAAACACAGCTTAACTATCCTTGGGAAAGTTGTCCACCACTAAGCAATGATTGGGGATGGACACCTAATGCTCCCTTTAAATCACCACAAAAAATTATTAATATTTTAATAGGAATCATTGCCAAAGGAGGTTGTTTATTATTAGGAGTAGGTCTGACGCCATCAAAGACGAAGTAATAAAACGTTTACATGAAACGGAAAAGCCATTTATGCCACTCGTACAACTCCTATATATAACAATGAGAATATATGGTTCACTGCAGACAAAAACGGAAAAACTTTATATGCTATTTACGCTTTATCAGAAGGAGAGGAACTTCCAGAAACAATAAATGGGCCGGCAATATTCCTAACGGTAAAATGATTCCACTACAAGGCAATAAAAATATAAAATATACCAAAGACAAAGGTGTTCTTACCCCGTAACCTCAAAAACGAACCGATAGTATTATGCTTCAAAGTAAAAAATAATTAAATATATTTCCTATGTGCCCTTTGGGCATACATAATACCCAAGGGCACACTACAAACGACTTTAATCAAGACTTCCTCTAAAATAGTATTCCATAGAATAGAATTACTGAAATACAATATATTTTTTTAGTTTTAAAAGATTATATTTGCACACAAATCAACCTTTAAATAATGAAAACGGAGTATAACTATGAAGACCAATCCCTATTATTAGCCATCAAAAATGGCAATGAGAAAGCATTTGATACACTTTTTAGGAAATACTATCCCATGTTATGTGCATACGGAAACAAATTCGTAGAATTAGAAGATGCAGAAGAATGTGTACAAGATGCCATGCTGTGGCTTTGGGAAAATAAAGATATGCTAGTCATTCAGTCTTCATTAAGTAATTATTTATTTTCTATTGTACATCATCGTGCTATAAACCGTATCAAACAGCAAGAAGTAAAAAGCCGGGTCGAAAACTATTTTTATGAAGAGATGCAATCCCTAATAGATGACACTAATTTTTATCTTATAGAAGAACTGACTATACGTATCCAAGAAGCAGTAGAAACACTTCCTGAATCCTATAAAGAAGCTTTCGTAATGCATCGCTTTAAAAATATGAGTTATAAAGAAATAGCAGAAATTTTAGGAGTATCACCTAAAACCATAGACTACCGCATTCAACAGGCACTAAAACAATTACGTATTGAATTAAAAGATTATTTACCCTTTTTATTGCCTCTATTGATAAAACACGTCTGAACATATACACATTCATTCTTCTCCACCAAATAATTCTAATAATAATTTCTAAAACATAATTAGGAGTCCCATACAAATCGAGACTCCTAATAAAGTTATACAAAAGACATACTAATAAAAGTATTTCATCATTCTACCGACGGCACCTCCAAGATACTACCATAACGATGATATTCAAATGAAATACTTTGCTCTTTGATGTAATGAATCAATTCCACACGTCCATCTTTCACCGGTTTAGCTGTAGCAATATACTTATCAATACGTGCAGCTTCCTCATACATTTCCATCGGAATATCCGCCCCACAAGTACGGATACGCTCATAGTTCTTCATTGATTTCAGGAATCCGGCCAACGCTTCTTCTTTTAAAGGACATCCCAAGGAAGCCAATGCAGCTGTACGATCATCACCGGGCTCAAAACTAATGCTCAATGGAGTATGACAAATTCTGGCAGCCAAAGCAATCATCTTTGCATCTTCATTGTTATCTCCCGGGAAAAGACGCAAAACCATATTCTTTAAAGGCAGATAGCGGAATGCATTTTGTTCGCCATACAGATTATTGACATCACGCGCATGCGCAAATTCCTGCTCGTATGCCTTCACATAACTTTGTGTATAGTCAGTGGTACTGCCTAGTTTATCTGTAATCTTTACAAAACAAGCACAATAGTTAGGACCACCCGCTTTCACACCGCCACCAAAAGCTGACAATTTCATTCCACCGAACGGCTGACGATTTACAATGGCCCCCGTTATACCACGATTGATGTAAAGATTACCTGCCATAATTGAATCTTTCCATAATTTCTGTTCACCTTCATCCAGACTCTGTAAGCCTGAAGTCAAACCATAATCCAAACTGTTTACCCAATTGATGCCTTGCTGCAAATTTTCAATACAAACCACACTCAGCATCGGACCGAATAATTCGGTTCTGAATGAATAGTTACCGGGACGTACCCCCCACTTCACTGTAGGAGCCAATACATATTTATGCTTATCAAGAAAACGAGGTGGAACCAGCCAGGACTCCCCTTTTTCCAATTCCAAAGCTTTCAATAATTTATCATTCTTATTGGTAATCATCGGACCTACCACATTCCCTAGATTCCATACACTACCCACCTTCATACTAGTTGCGGCATCTTTTAACTTATCCTGAAAGTTCTTGTCCTCATAAACTGAGCGTTCTACCAGCAATAAAGAACATGCGGAACATTTTTGGCCGGCATTGCCAAAAGCAGAAGCCACAATATTCATAATAGCATGGTCACGGTCACCGGAAGCCGTCAAGATAATTGCATTCTTACCACCGGTTTCTGCCGACAATGGAGTAGCCGGATTACTGCGTGCAATATTTTGAGCAGTATCTGTCCCTCCTGTCAGAATAATATGTTTGACAGCCGGAGCCGTAGTTAATACCTTTAATGCCTCACGGTCTGTAATGATAACCTGCAAAGCCTCTTTAGGCACACCTGCATCCCAAAATGCCTTGGCAAACAACCATGCCACAGGGGCAGCAACAGTCGCCGGTTTCAAAATTACAGTATTTCCTCCTACTAGTCCTGCCACAATACCACCAATAGGTATAGCACACGGGAAGTTCCACGGAGAAATAACCAAAATAGTCCCTTTAGGAGCAATGTCCACATCCGGTAGTTCTGCAAACTGCTTCATGCTAGTGCTATAAAAACGAGCATAATCGATACCCTCCGACACCTCCACATCCCCTTCCACTACTGTCTTCCCTGTCACGGCACACATACAACCTATCAAATCACCACGCATCTCACCCAGTCTGTTGGCAGCTTCATACATTATTTTATGCCGTTCCTGCAATGTAGTCTTTCTCCATCCGGCAGGATCTTTTTCGGCTATATCCAAAATTTTCATCACCTGTCCGGCATCAGCTTGTGACATTTCGCATACACAAACTTCATCATCCTGGCAACGGTCCATATATTTATGGCGTTTCTCACAAACCACCGTTTCAGCTCCTATCTGCAAAGGAATAATTTCAGGTGAATCCGTCGGCGACTTCTTCCACTTCGCAAAAATGTTCCGAACCCATTCCTGGTTCTGAGCCAAATCAAAATCAGTATCAGGTTCATTCTTCATTACATCAGCTGGTGGAACGGGAGTATAACGATGCAAGCGGTTTTGTGTACGGGCAGGAGTATGTGTAATAACATCTTTCATCTTATAAGCTTCCTCAAACTGGTTCTGTAAGAAACGCCAAGTATCCGTACCCGGTTTCAAATTGAACGAATGGGTCAGGAAGTTGTCCGGAGCCGTATTTTCATCCATACGACGGACCAAGTAAGATACTGCATTCAGGAAATGCTCATCTTTTACCACCGGCGCATATAGAATCACATGATTTCCCAATTGGGATTGAGCGCGCCATACATGGTCAGCCATACCTTCCAGCATCTCAAAAGTCATGTACTCCGCGCTTCCCAGCTTCTGACTCAATAGATAGGCGTATGCAATAGTGAACAAATTATGAGAAGCAACCCCCACATGCAACGCCTTTGCGTTTTCGGGTAATAAAGCACGTTCCAGAATATGCAAATAATTGGCATCCACTTCAGTTTTCGATGTCCTTACAGGATTAGGCCAGCCACGAAGGGAAGAAATAACCGTTTCCATTTCCAAATTACAGCCTTTCACCAGTCGCATCTTTAATGGTGCACCCCCATCAGCTACACGCGCTTTGGCAAATTCTAATAATTCAGTCTGAAATTCGTATGCATCGGGAAGATAAGCCTGCACAACGATGCCTGCCGAATAGTTTTTAAACTCCGGTCTGCTCAACACTTCTTTAAACAAGCGTAATGTAAAGTGAGCGTCCTTATACTCCTCCATATCCAGATTGACAAACTTGGAGCGTTTTACACCGTTCTCATCCACGTAAGGAAAGTCAATTGCTTTCTGATACAGTGCACACATACGTTTCACCAGCTCCGGAAAGCTTTCTTCATAATTCAGCGCATGAGTCTGCGCGTAGATACCCGATATTTTCACAGAAATATAATTGATATCAGGAGCTTCCAAGGCTTCCAGATAGTGGAAATAACGATGATCCGCTTCTCCGTTTCCTAAAACGACCTCGCCTAACAAATTCACGTTCTGACCAATCTTTTGTTTGAAACGGGTAGCCAGATGATCTGTCAATTTAGGACGCGCTTCGTTCAGAATTACTTTAGAAGTATCCATACGAAGACGCTTCTTTATGATTGGTATGGCTATGAAATCAAAATGATGACCAAAAGCCTGGTACATCTTAAAAAGGAAAGCATCACGCTTATTCAAGAACTCAGGTACACCATAACGGTCTATCAGCTTCTTGATACGTTCTGCCAATTTCTTACGATCACGAATTTGAGAAGATTCGTCCAGCATCTTCACCAAGAACTTTTTGTCCTGTGGCCGTTGTACCATAACGGCATATTTATGCTGTTCTTTACGTTCCTCACTAGTGATGGTTTGTTCACACGTGTTATAAAGCTTCAGTACCCATTCTTGTACTTCGGCGATAGTCGGTCTGTTGTCCATAGTAAACTCATGTTAATGTGTAAGAATTAAGGATTAAAAAAAATCATAGGTAACAACTAAAGACATGAGCATCGTAGGACTGAACATAACGGCACGATACCGGTGCAAGGTCTGGAGAGCTTGCTGTGAAAACCGGTCAAATATAAGTTCTCTGCCCATAAGATGATTTCCTTAGAAAATGTAATTGTTCACATGCAAATATACACTAATTCTTTTATTATCAAAGGAAAAAACAAGAAATTATAAGAACTCGTTTAATTTTCATCAGCATTGTCATCAGTTTCACCGAACTTTAATTAATTTCTTTCAGTAAGACAGGTTCTAATCTGGACATTAAATATCCAATTCAAAGAAAGTAGGCTGATTGGAGGTCTCGCTATAGCCTTCCAACAGATATAAATCTGTACAGGCCACATGGATAGTGAATAAATAATTAACAGTATGTGGATAATATCCTTCGGGTAGAGCGATGCAATATAACTTACCTACCGTTTCCTGCACCCAAGAATAAGACTTTTTTTTAAAATCGGCTATAAACGCCGCTTTTCTGAAACGGTCCGAGATTTCACGTAAATAAAACTCACCTATATGATAGGCATTAACCAGATTAGGCTCATGGTGTGCAAATAACCAAAAATCATCCTGCAAACGAATACCTATCAAAGATCCTATATTAGAATGAATGCTATATAGAACAGACTCTCCACTATACAAACCATCCCGACATACAAACGCCACCTTCTCCAAGCAATAAAATATATCATAGGAAAGACCTTCATGCTCAACTTTCCAATGAAACAGACCCTTCTGTATCTGAAGCGCATACATCGGAACCGTCCACTGCCCGCAATCCAACAGGCACAATACATCGCAACCTCTTATCAACCTATGATAATCAGCCACACATTTATCCTGCGAATTCCAAACAATAATTTTCATCACTCAGGCTAGTTTTATCCGTTCATTTTTATGGTACAAACATAAAAAGAGACGTGGGACCTGCTTAATATTTTATCTGCCTTAGAGGTATCCCCATACCAGCTGCACAAATAATAACAACAGTGTCCCACGTCTTTATGAATATACTAATCCTGTAAAGGAGTATAAACACAAGACGTGAGCGCTTGTTGTATTACACTTGTGCAGCTTTGAAAATTGGGGATTTTCTAAGACAAGGTAATATTTTAAACGCTCTTAATTATATATGTCCCTTCTTGTTTTCAAATGAATATTCATCTGTTTTCAAGAATTGGTACAAAGTTAAAAAAAGAGTTCTGATTAAAGTGAAATTAATCTATTTTTTTAAATAAATAATAACCCGGATGAATATCTGAAAGAGTTATTCCCCCATTACAGTAGCCACAATCTTGCGACCGCCTCCATGGTTGCGGAACTCACAAAGGTAAATTCCCTGCCAAATACCCATATTCAGTCGACCATCTGTAATAGGAATAGTAAGACTAGCTCCTATAATGGTTGACTTTGCATGGGCAGGCATATCATCCCAACCTTCCAAAGTATGTTCGTAATAGGGTTCGCGTTCCTTTATCAAGTGATTAAAAATAGATTCCATATCCGTACGAACATCCGGATCAGCATTTTCATTGATACTTAATGCCGCACTGGTATGTTTGATGAACAAATAAAGCAAACCTATTTGGGGAAGTGGAGGCAAATTGCGCACCACTTCATCAGTAATCAGGTGAAATCCCCTAGTACGGGGACGAAGCGTAAATTCTGTCTGAGATACCATAACTATTATCAACCTTTATGCATCCATATAGATGCCACTTTACGACGTACTGCTATTATATTAAACAAAGATACACCCACAAAAAGCAAAATACCTATAACCATGGCTGGTCCCAGATTTCCTTCTTCCAACTGTGGAAATAACTTTTCTATCATATCCATATAGCTATTCCGCACATAGATCACAATTCCCACCGATAAAAACAACACTACTGCATTGAGGCCCAATGTCAGCATTTGATAGGGAAGCGCCACCTTAGCCGGACTGTAACCTATCAATAACAGATTCTCCAACTTAGACGTATTCTTCTGCAGTAACAAGTAAATACTGAGCATCAAAATATAGAAAGAGAGTACACTGATAAGCAAACCTACAGAAAGCACAATTCCTACAATCACTTTCAAGAACCAGGTAGTCTTTCCCGCATCCAACTTGTCATCTTCTGTATCATATCCCTTGTCTTTAAAGAACTTGGCAATACGGTCGTCCGTAGGATTGTTCACTTCTACAATCAGTCGTGACGGTTCGCTTTTCTGCCCCGGAGCAAACTCATTGTTAGCCCACGCCATAAATGTTTCCGGAACAAGAATCGTATTCAGGCGATTGGAGAAACCTGCTATTTTTCCTTTAAAGTTTTCCGTATGCCCTGCACCAGTAATACGTATATCCAAATTAACCATACCCATCACCCCTTCCGACAATTGCGGCAGGCTCCGGCTTTGTGCAAAACCAAAGTTATACAGATTCAGATAATTACGGGGAATAATGATAGGAACAACCCGTTCATTTTCATCAAACTCCCATTTATCCAAGTTCACATCCACATACTCATCGGGTACAGACTCAAAGAACATGGCTGTAGACATGTGCAACCCCACGTTCTCCATCCCCATGCCTGCCGACACTTTAAATTGGGAAGGCATAAAAGCCCCTACTCCTTTGGTAAACGGCTGTTCGCTGATTTCAGCAATGTCTTGTTCGGAAAAAGTCTTGCTTTTTCCGACAAAGGAGCCCAATGTACTTACCTTTTTGCTTACTATCACATAGTCTTTCTTCATGAAACTGTCACCTTCCGTAAAAACAGGCAACACATCTTTATAAAACTGGGCACTCAGCAACACAATGACCATGCCGCACAGATTGGCAAAGAAAAAACCCGCCAATTGTGGGAAACTGATATGCTGACGTAATAATTTCCAAACCAACCTCATAGTTTCAACGTTTTTGTGTAGTTCAATTCCAAATGCTTGCCGATAGAGGTCACAATGATACCTGCCCCCTGTCTATCCGCTTCCTCCACCAATATCCGGGACATAATCCGTCCGTTTTCTTCATCCAAATGGCTGATAGGTTCATCTAGAAAGATAAAATCGAAAGGTTGACAAAGTGCGCGGACCAACGCCACACGCTGCTGTTGCCCGAAAGACATTTTAGCTACCGGTGTATCCCATTTATCGGCAATACCGAACTGTTCAAACCAAGCCTTGATTTCTTTTTTAGATTTAAATCCGGTCAACGAATTCTTCAACTGCACATTCTCCCACGCTGTCAGCTCCGTGAACAAACGCAATTCCTGAAACAACATGCTGATGGAACGTTTCCGAATCTCCACCCAGTCATGCACCGAAAGACTACGGATGTTTTTCTCGCCAAAACAAATGATACCTTGATAGTCGTTACGATATCCGTATATGTAGCTGCAAAGCGATGATTTCCCAGTGCCGGATGCTGCTTCCACCAAATAGGCTTCCCCACGTTGCAGGGTCAACAACTGATGCCAGACATCGGATATAATAGAATCCCTCCCTGCAAAAACAGCAGGAAGGGTCCGTTGTAATTCTATAGTATTCATAAGTTCTCTAATCCATGTACGATCAACTGTAGCACGTTGACTTCTTTATCTTTCATAACAATATTTATTCGACCGCTTCTCCAATCGGGAGCCATCACATCCACATAGTCGCAAGATCCCAAAATAGCATTAAACACGGCGGCATCACTACCCAGCATACGGGTTAACCGAGGATTCTCCTGAACGTCCTTCACCAACTGCGCCGCATTGAACGCCATAAAGAAACGGTTTTTCACCACTTCTCCGGCCCAAGGAGTATTCTGCAAAGAAACTCCGTAACGGCGGCCTGCCTCATCTGCCAGTCTTTCATTGTTCGAGATATAAAGCAGATTATCCTTCACACCAAACCAAATGCTCTGGCGATACATACGGAACTCATATTGGTCTTTGCCCGTAGAGTTCAATTGCATCTGCCCACCGGTCATAGCCAACAAAGGTCTCAGGTCTTCGAAGGACTGCAAAAAGTCTTTATTCGTTACATCAGCATAAATCAGCAAGTCATTATTTGACAAAGAACTATAGCCAACAGCAACATCCCCATGAATAGAAGAGAATATACCTTCAATATCTATTGGCAACATCGGATTATCCAACGCTTGCTTGATGGTAGGATTTTCGCAAAGTAAATCATAAATTCCTTTTCCATCGATATTACCACCTGCCCAAACCAACATATTAGCAGGGAAATACTCCAAATAAGCTCCTTTGATGAGTGCGGAAACAGCCGACTGCTTTTCATACATAGCAATCAAATCCTTATTTTCAATCAATGTTTCCATCTTCACTACAATTTTACCTTTTTCGAAAGTAGCGGAAACCAGATATTTGATATCTTCCAATTTCAAATAGGCAGGCATTCCCATTCGCATCTGCATGGTAATATCATTAGGAATAAATGACATATTCATCACAGTGACAATTTCACCCTTCGACGAGGCCAACTTACCAAAGTCTGTGGTCTTTACATAGCTGTTTTCAGCATCCTGGCGCATCAATGAAAGCAAACTTCCTTTCAAGCTGAGAGCATCTCCTTTATTACTTCCCATCAACAGGAAAGTGCCCTTATTAAAAGCGCACAGCGCCGTACCCATCTGTGTCCATGTACATCCGCTTTCGCTTTTCAATTCCGTACATATCTGCTCCTCCTTCAACGCCTCCAGCAAATCTTCCACTTTACCTTCATCATCTACTTTTGCCAATAAAGCAAAAGCATTAGAATGAGGAGTAATGAACATATATACTTTATCAGTAAAAGACAAGCCGGATTCAGACGGGCTTTTAATAATCTTCTCGGCAGTTTTATAGGCCTCTCCTTCCAGACCGCTTTTTAATGCGTCCGTCAGTTTGGCTACCACCTTTTCTCCCCCTTTACCGTTTATGCCACTCTTCTCTGCCATTGTTTTGAAATCGAATGACATGACCATTGCCGCATCCTTAGGAATAGCATTGGCATATTCACTTTTAGACGAACAGGAAGCCATAAGCAGCATGATCGCCACCAATGCAAATCCCCAAATACCTTTTCTCATATTCTTATTTTTGGTTTAATAAATTCAGTGTATGACAGGCTACCAATGCGGCTGTTTCCGTGCGAAGACGGGACTTTCCCAAACTAACAGGCTGAAAACCTGCCGCTATAGCCTTAGCCACTTCTTCCTCGCTAAAATCCCCTTCCGGACCTATCATCACCAAAGCATCTTCTCCGGAACGCAATATATCTTTCAACAAAAGTTTTTCCCCTTCATAGCAATGGGCGATGAACTTCTGCCCTTTAAAATCCCGTGAAACAAACTTATTAAAGTCCGTCATTTCATTCAGTACCGGCATAGTCGCCTTTAACGATTGTTTCACTGCCGATACCAGAATTTTTTCAATACGTTCTTTCTTGATTACTTTCCGCTCGGAATAACGGCAGTTCAAGAAAGACAGTTCATCAAAGCCTATTTCAGTCGCTTTCTCTGTAAACCATTCAGTACGATCCATATTTTTAGTGGGAGCCATGGCAATATGCAACCACCCGTTCCACCCTTTTTCCTGCGGAATCGTTTCCGTTACCTTCACTTGGCAACGTTTACCGCTTGCAGCACTGATTACAGCCTTGTAAAAACAACCTTTTCCATCAGTCAACATTATCTCATCGCCTATGGAAAGACGCAAAACCCGTAAACAATGTCCTGCTTCCTCTTCTGGAAGTTCAAGGTTACTCGCTATATCAGGGGTATAAAAAACATGCATAGTTCTTCTTGTTTTTCAATTTATATATCAAACTATCGTATTCTCCTCCTCTTGTTCCCGTCGTTTTATCTCATCACGCAAACGGGATGCCTGCTCATAATTCTCTTCTTCTATAGCCTTTGACAATGCTTCTTTCAGCATCACCACATCAACTGTATTTACATTGACAGAAAATGCCGTATTCCCAACTTCATGCAACTGTTCACTTTCCATGATCTCATTAGTAGTATAAACAGGACATCCGCAACGCATAGCCAACGCAATCGCATCGGAAGTACGTGAGTCTATTTTAAATACCTCACCCTCCTTTTCCAAAAACAGATAGGAATAATAGACTCCATCCTTTACCTTATATATCAACACTTTCTTTAAAGCAGCCCCCAACTCTTTGGTCACTGTCAGAAAAAGATCGTGCGTCAATGGTCTGGGCATCTTATATTCCATCATTACCACCTTAATAGCCTGCGCCTCCAACGAACCGATAATAATAGGCAGCTTACGGTTACCATTCACTTCTTCCAACACCAGCGCATATGCATCCGCCGGCTGCAATGTAGAGGACATATCATGTACCTTCAATTCTATTTCATCCATAATTTTAACTTCCCTTCTACCACTCCTGTTTACATCGGATATGGTCAAAAATAATTTATTAAACTTGCCTGGGATTATGCTTATACTTGAATATGACAGCAAACAATACCGCAACCACCAAGGCATATCCTGCAAAAACAAACCATGTCATACTCCATCCCTCCATCTGCGGAGCAGTGCTGTTCATATCAACAAAACGATTTACCACAGCTTGAGCTCCCAACGTTCCCACTGTAGCGCCAATACCATTTGTCATAATCACGAACAATCCCTGAGCACTGGAACGAATGGATAAATCAGTCTCATTGTTAACAAACAACGAACCTGAAATGTTGAAGAAGTCGAAAGCCACACCATACACAATCATGGACAGTACAAACATCCAGACACCCGGCCCTGGATTCCCCAGTCCGAACAATCCGAAACGAAGTACCCATGCCAACATGGCTATCAGCATAACGCGCTTGATTCCGAAATGCTTTAATACAAAAGGTATTAATAAAATACACAACGTTTCCGACACCTGAGACAAAGATATCAATGCGTTAGCATGATTCACTCCAAACGTATCAGCATACTCTGGAACTCCCCTGAAACTGCTGAGAAACGGATTGGCAAAACCGTTGGTTATCTGTAAAGAAACCCCCAACAACATAGAAAATATAAAGAAAACAGCCATCTTTTTCTGTTTGAACAGTGTAAACGCCCGCAATCCCATAGCATCTACCAGCGATTTCTGTTCTCCACCACGACTTACAGGACACTCGGGCAAAGTAAGCGCATAAATGGCCAGTATCACTCCAAAGCAAGCACAAGAAAAGAACTGCATATAATTATTTTGGAATCCCAAGATATCCGTCAGCAACATAGAACAGATGAAACCAATCGTTCCAAAAATACGGATAGGAGGAAAAGCGATGACAGGATCCAGTTTTACTTTATCCAGTGCGGTATAGGCTACCGAATTTGTCAATGCCAATGTTGGCATATAAAAAGCTACACTAAAAGAATAAAATGTAAATAAAGTACTGAAATTAACCGCTTCACCATCCACGTAGCCATACCACCCGGCAGCCACCATAAACACGGCAGCCATAAAATGACAGAAGCCATATAATTTTTGAGCAGGCACCCATCTGTCGGCAATAATTCCCATTACAGCAGGCATAAACAAGGAAACAATCCCCTGCATGGCGTAAAACAGGCCTATCCTAGCACCCAAGCCAATATTAAACAAATATGTCCCCATGGAAGTAAGATAAGCCCCCCATACGGCAAATTGTAAGAAGTTCATGACTATCAGTCTGAGTTTCATTCCGGTAATTTCGTTTTTCATCTTTCTTCTTTAATGTGTGTTTTTTATATTACTTGCAAAGATATAAAACAATTCGATTTTTCATGGAGATTCATCTTAAAAAACAAAGCCTCTCCGGTGGTTTCACAACTTCCGGAAAGGCAAGACAATTAAAAAGTTTTTGTAATCTAACTAAAAGAGAGTGTTTTATTATCTGGTGTTCGTGAAAAATAATGCCATTATCTATTCAGCTATGGCATAAGCATCCAGTCCTTTCAATGACTGGCGGATAGTTTTCTGCATCTTCTCCATCTCTTCCCGGCTCATTTGGCGCACCTCTATACCGGAATCTCTTAGATTATTCCCCAATTCAGCCATCTGCTCATTGAACGAATCCCAATATTCCGAATCAAGGACAGCAGAATACACTTCTTTCCCATCCTTCATCGGACTGATAATAACGGTCATGCTTACATTTCCGTTTTCATTGACATTAAGGGTGTAAGTACGTTTCTCATTATCCATCTTATAAATGAATGTAAAATTCGCTTTCTGCGCCTTGCCCCTTCCCTTCGGCATATCCTTAATGGCAGTTTCTGCATATTCCTCATCCTTCTCGAAAGCCTCAATCAACCTTGCGCCTATTTTCTCATCCTTTAACGAAAAACTTTTCACCACCTTTACCACTTTGCGGGTTTTAGAGTCACGTTTCGTTACAGAGTTGATAGCCACATCATCCCGCTTTTCCAATTCTGCCGCCATTTTATCAATATTCTTCTGGGCCATAACCTTGCCTGTTCCACCACACAGCAGCAAAACAGCCGCCAATGCACTTCCTAAAATAAACCTTGTTTTCATATCTTATTTTTTATGTTTTTTATTCGCTTACCAATAATTCCTTTTCTTCTATCTCTTTCTCGGAACGATGAATTTCTTCCACACGTTCCTGGGCCAGTTTCTCCACCCGTTCCGCCTTTTCCAATGTTTCAATAATACAAGGCATAATCTGTTTCACATCCGAAATGCGCTTGCCTCCCACTTCCACATAACTACCTTCGTAGCACGACCACTCACCACTTCCGTCTGCTTGGTTTTCCGAATAGAAAATAAAACCTAACCCCAGCGCAATGACCATCATTGCCGCTATACCGGCACTCCAGACAGCTATTGGAATACGCTGATAAAAGCTTTCTTTTCCAACCACCGGTACCTTTTCTGATTTCTTTCCTCCAGCAACCTCCTTCTGTCCGTCTGGCTGCAACATACCCGGTTCTCCCTGCATACCTCCCTCATACCAGGCAAACATCGGAGCATATCCCATCAGATGAGAAGGTACATCCCCTGTATGGAAGAAACGATAAATAGCCTGCTCCTCGGCATTCGTAGTTTCCCCTTCCAAGAAACGGTTAATGTATTCTTCTATATTCCTCTTATCTAATTCCATACCTTACTGTGTATCATAAATTGTTCTTTTACTCTTTTTCTAGCTCTCGACAAATTGGTTCGTACCGCCACCGGCGTACTTCCTGTGAGACGGGCTATCTCCTCTACTTCGAAACCTTCCAAGTGCTTCATGCGGAGAATAGACTGTTGCAAGTCAGGTAAAGTACCTATTACTTCCAGTATCTCCTGCATATTCTCTTCCTCTACCAGTTTCATTTCAGGGTTTTCACCTCCACCAATGCTGATGCCTTGCTCCAAATCGACTTTCTCTATTCGAATACCTCGCAAACGATTAATACACAAATGCTTGGTTATAACAATAGCCAGTGCATCCACGCTACGATATTGGTCCAGACGGTCGCGAAGAAACCAAAGTTTCAACAGTACATCTTGTACTGCATCTTCTGCCTCATCGGAGTCTTCCAGATAACGGATAGCCATTCTTAACAAAGCCGGCCGCATTCGTTTTGCCTCTATTTCAAATCTATTTTGTTCCATGTTCACTAGTATGACACATAGAGGTAGGGAAACGTTACATCAAAATGAAAAATAATTTGCCGACATGTCAATTTGCTAATATACCAATAACCGTGTGGGCATATATAGCACCCCTAATTAGCACATCAGCAAATTGACAGATTAGCAAATTATTCAAACTTATAAACCGTATGACTATGAAAAACCTCTCCCGGCCGGAGTACAGTACTGGGGAATTCAGGCTGATTGGGGCTATCTTGAAAATGCATCGTTTCGAAACATACCGCCGAACGGAAAGGATAAGCTATCCCCCTTTTACCAGTCATTTTTCCTTTCAGTCCATTACCGGTATAGATTTGTATTCCCGGTTCGGTGGTGAAGATCTCCATCTTACGCCCGCTTGTTGGATCATACACCCAAGCAGCCGGCCTTGTATCATCTCCTTTCGTATTCAATTCCCAAGTATGATCGTATCCGTTTACTACCTTCAATTGCGGATAATCCGCATCTATACGTTCTCCAATAGTATGCGGCATACGGAAATCAAGGGGAGTACCGGCCACCGGGAGATATTCTCCTGTGACACATTTCTTATCATCGTATGGAGTAAAGCGATCTGCATCTACCCAAAGTTGCTGGTCTTCCACGCTTTTTGTAAAGTCTCCCGAGATATTAAAAAAAGAATGATGAGAAAGATTAAGTACCGTGGGTGCATCCGTAGTTGCCTCGTATGTCAAATCCAGTGCATTCTCATCCTCACCAAGACTATAGACTAACGTCACTTTCAGGTTTCCGGGGAAACCATTTTCTCCATCAGGGGAGAGATAAGACAGACGAACCGTATATGTATCTGCCTGTTCCACTTTCCATATTCTATCGGCAAAACCGGGATTCCCCCCATGTGATATATGTCCGGACTTCCCATTGTTAGGGACCAGCTTATGCTCTACCCCGTCCAGTGTGAAACGCGCATTCAGAATACGTCCTATATAGCGTCCTACCGTAGAACCAAAATTCTGCCGTTGTTCCATATACTCACCAATCGTGGAAAATCCACACACTACATCTTCCCTTTTTCCATTTTTGTCGGGTACAAGGATAGAAACTACTCGCGCCCCATAGTTCGTGATACAGACCTCCATCCCTTTTTTGTTACTCAAAGTAAATAAATCGGTATACTGCCCATTCACTTCTGTCTGAAAATCCTTACGTTGTAATCCTGAAGCAGTGACCTGCTTGTCGTCGTGACAAGAAGAAAGCAGCATCAACAAGCCCATACAAACTATACCATGTTTTCCACTCATATCATTCATTTTATAGGTTTTAAATGCCACAAATGTAAATCCTCCGATGGAAAATAAGAAAAGCCGGCCTTTCCTTTTTCAAGGGATGACCAACTTTTCAACTATTTCAACCAATTTTTACCCGATTACTTCTTCTCTTTCAGCAATAGAGTAGTATGATGACTATCCTCCCATTCGGACATCAACCGATGAAAATCTGCATAATCGGTGGGAGTTATCCATTGTTTGTTCAGTCGCAACGAACGGGTTACTTCCGTCTTATCCTCTGTAGTCTGTACGGTTATTTTCAATTTCCCTACCGCATTGACTATTTCTTTTGCCTTTTGCGGAGTACATACCTGCATATCCGACGGAACATTTACTATGCAAATATAGGTTTCATCCGTCATACCAGGAAGCAACAGGTTCGTAGTACGTTCTGTATTTCCAAAGCCATAACCATTCATGGCTATTCCGGTTTTAGCGCGAGGCAATGTTATCAGACGATAGCCCCCTGCCAACGTTTTACCTGTTTCAGAAGTGACTGTTATCGTATCCGTTTCATAAACCGGTTTATTCTTCACTTCCAAAACCGCTTTCTTACCATCCAACGTATTGACAGGCTGATATTCCTGTATGCCCGCTATGACAGGAGAGTCCAGAAACAACTGGCTGATAGCGCCCAATCCCAAACAATTATCCGGTGCTTTTACGCCAAAAGCAACCTTAACCTCACCTTGTAATCCTGCCGCCTGCAACAATCCTGCAAGCAGATTTATCTTTTCCGCTTCCGTGCCATAGGCAGTACGGATTACTTCAGTTGCCGGACGGATCCGGTATCCTGTTTCGGACAAAGACAACCGGGACGTGCCCAATCCATGTACATAGTTCATCAGGACAGCTTCCTTTTCATCCGCATTTTTTCCTTGCAATAATTTTTGTGCCAAAGCCATGACCTCTTTTTCATGAGCTGCCGTAAATTGAGATTTCAGCACTTTCAAAGCATCGGCCATCGACGGATACGTATTTGCTAAAATAACCGGTATATTTCCTGATAAAGCAGGAGTACTTTCCATAGGATAATAAGCAGGAATATTTTTCAGTGTCCAAGTAACAACTTTACTTCCATTCTCATTTTTCACTACCGGCGCAGCTTTTCCGTTTATCAATGCATAATTCAAAGGCTTGTCCTCAGGAACCGACACACTACAGATATATTCTTTGACGGGCGATAACTCCTCTACCGGCACATATACATCCAGCCCGGGCAAATAACCGGGACGTGTGATAACCGAGTAATCCAAACAAATAGTCGCTCCCAACTCCAGTCCCGTATGTACCACCACCATCTCTTTCAGTCCGTTATAGGCAGGAGCATCAGCCGCCACAGCAGGAAGAACCTCTACAAATGCATTTTCGGGAGTCTTTACTATCTTCCCGTCTTTCTGGCGAGTATAAGATTCATGTATCTTCAATTCCTGATATGCCGGATTGTAAACAATGAAGCTTTCACCATACAAACCATTCATCGCTGCATGTGTAAATAAAGTCAACTCCTTATATACCCGCATTTCCTGACTACCGTCCTTATGTAATGTATAAGTCTTGGCTAACTTCCCAAATTCTGCTTCAGAAGCCGCTTTTGCCGGAAGAGCTGTCAATAACAACACTCCCAAGCATACATATATATAATAAATCTTTTTCATGTCGCTTTACTTTTTAATCACCAAATAATCACCGTATGCTTTATGAGCTTCCACCGCTTTACGGAAGCTATCCCAATCCGACGCTTCATATACACGCTTTTTCAAAGCCAGACGATTATGCAGGACCACCCGGTTTCCTTTTTGTAGAAGCGAGCCTTCAAAATCGGCTCCCGTTCCCTGCATGGTATCCTCCTTTGGCCCATTTATCAGCCTATAGCCTGATGGCAATTGAATGGTTTCATCCAATTCCACCAAACGGGAGCAGGCGTCTTTAAAACCATACTTCCGTTCCTTCATTTCTGTATCAATCCGTAGATAAGAGCGTACCTGATTATAAAGATTATTCATTACCAAAGGCTTGAACAACATTTCCTTCTCCCCTTGCATGGCATAATCCGGAATCTCGTAGCGGAAAATGATTTGGATAGGAGCAGCTTGATAATCTTTAGGATTCCTGCCATAATCTACACTCAGCAATCTGGCTTTAGGAGAAACAGCCAGCAATTGTCTTTCCATAGTCGCACGCCACTGGCTCTGAAAACCTCTTGTAAAGATGCTGCGTATATTGCTGTCACTCTGTCCCTCGGCTTGAATGGTAAATGTACCACGCAAAGTACCATTAGCGTCCAAGCGGTTGTCTGCCTTGATGCGTACATAGTGATTTTCCGGAGCAGAAACAGGAGTCAGACAGAGATCGGAACCTTCAGGTACACCGGGCAGATAATTCTGCTGTTGCTCGGCACTACTCCACAACTCACGGCAGAAAGGAACCCATGTGGGGTCTAACGGCATATAAGTTCCATCAGCAAGTTTCACCACAGCTACACAATGATTGAAATGATCCGCAGGAATACTTTCGACACGACTGCCCGCCATCGTCATGGCCGGATAGGCCTCGAACCCCGCCATGCGCAGAAAAGAAACCAAAGTTCCTGCTATATCTTTACACACGCCGCAACGATCCGTATAATTCATTTTAGTATCATGTAACGTATAGCCCTCTCCTTTTCCCATAGAGATACCTGCATAACGGATATTATCCGCTACCCAATGGGTCAGTACAGCTATTTTCTCCATTTCGGTTTTCTTTCCTTTTATCAGTTCGTCCACTTTCTTCTGCGCTTCGGGCAGTGGAGCAAAGCTTCCATAATCCTCATTGACCTTATTGAACCACAAAGACTTGTCTTTCCAATGAGGAGTAGAAGACATCATCAGTTTAGGAGCTGCATCAAACAAATCTACCATATTCGGCTCCCACCGGAAAGGCATCATGTCCTCCATAGCAAAAGTATAAGCCTTCCGTCCGTCTTCATAACGCATGGACGATGTACATTCTCCTTGATAAAATTGAAATTGCATCTCTTTTTCCATAGGAATACTGACCTTGTACACTTTACGCACGGTAGGCTCACTGCTCCAAAATGGAACAATGTCATAGAACTGGCCACGCATGGGAGGTATGAACCGGGAATCATCCTCAGGAACAGCTCCCAGCAAAGCGTATGTAAATCCCTTTTTCGCTATTTCATAATCTATGACATCACCGGGGTTCAAAGCCCCCACTTCTATCATAATCTGTCGTGCTCCCCAATAAATAGCACGGGCCGGAGCCGCATAGTCACAGGTCTTCTTCACATCCACCTCTTCAATCTGCTCGTCAGCATGATATATCGTCACACGTTTAAACTCGGCATGGGCCGTCAACGGATCATAATCATATTTAATCACCCGGTTAGCTACTGCTCCTTTAGGAGTCTGCACCTTGATAACCTTACATACGGCAAATGATCCCTGCCCTGTCGGTTGCACTGACACCGATGTACTGTCCAGCAACGCCACACAGTCAAACTTGGCATACGATTCTCCTTTCGCAGCTTCCTCATAAAGTTTCCAGCCCTGCCCGTAAGTTGTGACCGAAGTGAGAAGAAAGCAAGCCAATGTTGCATAAAGTTGTTTTCTCATGTTTCTCATCTATTTTGTTTTAACCTAACAAATGTAGGCAATAATCTTCTATTTCACATCTATTTTATAGAAAAACTCCTGTTCTTATGCAGTCTTTTATTCTCCCCTGTATCTTTATATAATAACATGACAAAAGAAAAATGAATGACGCAGAACTAATAGAAGGATGTAAAGCCGGAAAGAGGGAAGCTTTGGAAACCATATACAGACTCTTCTCCCGCCAAATGTATGGAGTGTGCTGTCGCTATGTAGGCGAAGAATCGGCCTTGGACGTCATGCACGATGGATTCATCAAAGTATTTTCCGCCATCGACCAACTACATGCCACCGACCTGCATGGATTCAAATCCTGGGTCACCCGTATCATGGTAACTACCTCCTTGCATCATCTCCGTAAACAGAAAACCTGCTTTTTCCTTTCTGTAGATGATCTGGAAGAAGACATGCAGCCTGTGGACGAAGAAGATATGATTTCGATTCCTATTGAAACCTTGATGAAATTCATAACTGAATTACCGGCAGGCTATCGCACCATACTGAACTTGGCCGTATTCGAAGGAATGCCTCATAAGGAGATTGCGAAGACATTAGGCATTAACGAACATTCATCCTCCTCACAACTGCACCGCGCCAAATGTGTACTTGCTCAAAAAATTAAAGAATACTTAACTCGACAATCATTATGAAACAGGAAGAAGAACCGTGGATAGACCACTTGAAACAACGGGTTAACGAATACGAAAAGCCCCTCCCCGAAAATGATTGGAATCATTTTCAAACGAAATATTTCACCCCCTATTTACATAAGAAAAAAAGGATAAGAACGATGCGTATAGCAGCCGTTCTCCTCTTGCTGTTTATACCTTTTGCCACCACTTTTTATTTTTTACAGACAGAAAAGCACAAAGTAGCCTCGCCCGTCGTATCCTTACCGGCACACCAGCCAAGAAGCATTACAGGCAATCCTTCCATTATGCCTGAAAACAGACTATTACCGGACAGGCCCCAATCAAAGACAACTTCCTTGACAAAACCACCAATCCAAACAAGTATCAATACCGATACGGCAAATAATATAGGAATAGAATGCACTCTCCCGGCACAAGATACAATCCGGAACACAGAATCTGTACACAAGAGCCCTTCCGGACATAACCACTTTGCATTACCGCATAAACGTTCCGAATATACTTTGGCACTTGCCATATCTGCCGGCAATAATGGAACAAGCACCGGCTTCATAAACAAAACTTTTTCCCGGGGAGACATAGGAAGTTCTCATAAGGATGAAATTATGTATTGGAATGACTTCAAAAACTATTTGCAGGAATATCCCTCGGACTTTCCCGATGCACAAGCTTACGGAGCTCTGCTACAAATAGCAAATGACAACACAGGACGCCCCATGACAGAATATACCCATTATAATCTCCCCGTCAGTTTTGCGCTTTCGTTCCGTAAATCCATAAGCAGGCATTGGGGAGTCAGTGCAGGTCTGCAATATACCTATCTGTCGTCCGAAAGTTCCATAGGAGAAGATTCCAAGTGGGTTAAACGACAAAAGTTCCACTACATAGGCTTGTCTGTGAAACTAGACCGCCGACTTTATACCACCCGTACCTTTTCCTTTTATACCACAGGAGGAGGCACGATAGACAAATCCGTATCGGGTAAACTGGAACAAGATTTCATCGTTCAGAAAGAAAAAATCTATTCCAGTACAGAGAGTCTGAAAATAAAACCGCTCCAATTCTCCATACACGCCGCATTGGGAATACAATATAATATAAATCCTACCCTAGGGGCTTTTATAGAACCCGGAGCAGCTTTTTATTTCAAGGACGGCAGCTTTAAAAACACAATACGTGACGAGTACCCGTTCCATTTCAACCTACAATTGGGAGTGCGCTGGAATTATTAAGGAAACTTCATGCAGTCTTTTGTCCATCCTTGTATCTATAGGATAAAAAGACAGCCATGCAAAAAAGACATCAAGACAGACAATGTTATTTTAACGAACTAGCGAATACATCACGCAGTTTCTATATAGACTATGTAAAGCAATTTATCTCCTTCAGCTCTTCCACCCACATACTGGAAATAGGTTGCGGAGAAGGAGGTAACCTGCTCCCCTTTGCCGAACTAGGCTGCAAGGTAACAGGCATAGACCGTGCAGCCAGCCGCATACACCAGGCACAAACCTTCTTCGCCGCTTCCGGCTACAAAGGAGAATTCAGGACGATGGATTTCTTCAACTTCTCTTCAGTTTCCCGTTACCAGCTCATCCTGATACACGATGTCATTGAACACATCAGTAACAAAGAAGAATTCTTCCGTTGCCTCTCTCCTCTTCTAGCTAAGGGAGGCATCATATTCTGGGGATTCCCGTCTTGGCAAATGCCATTTGGCGGACATCAGCAAATTTGTCACAACCGGTTCGTCTCCTCTCTTCCTTTCATCCATTTATGTCCCGGTATATTCTATCGGTTTCTGCTCAGATGTTTCCATGAAACACCATCATGTATCGAAGAATTATCAGACATCAAACGCTGCCGCATGACCATAGACACCTTTGAACAACTTGCTGAAAAGTATGGATACGAAATAATCGACAGACAATTATGGTTCATCAACCCACACTACCAACAGAAGTTCCATCTGCGGCCACGAAAATTATATCCTGTACTGGCACAGTTAAAACACATCAGAAATTACTTCAGCACCTCCTGTTTCTATATAACACGCCACCGTGATCTTCATCCTTAAGGCAACCAATTTATACTATTTTCATGTTTATATCAATAGTTTGTTTCTCTTTTATCAAGAATTGGACTACCTTTGTAATCCAAATTTAATGTATTGACTTTATGCCGACATTTTTCATCATTCTTATCTTTACATACCTTGGAGGAAATGCCTACATATTTTACAGAGGTTTGCAAACATTATCCGGCTTTCCATACGGAATCAAGATTTTATTGACTATTTTATTCTGGCTAGCTGCACTGTCCTTTTTCGGAACGATGCTAAGTCGCAATGTGAAGATACCGTTTTACTTATCCCACACAATGTATGAGGTCGGGACAGGCTGGCTGATATTCACTTTATATATGGTCTTGTTTTTACTTTTCTTTGATTTATTGAAACTGTGCTCTATTTCTTTCAACCAGAGTTTCATGACTTCTTTACTGGCCACATTCGTCTTGTTGGGATATGGATACTATAATTATCGCCATCCCAAGATAAATACTGTCAACATCACGCTCACCAAACCGCTAACCGATAATCGGCGTCCTATAAAAATAGTTGCAGTGAGCGATATACATTTGGGCAACGGCACAGGAAAAACGTCTTTGAAGCAATATGTGAAAATGATTAACGGACAGAATCCGGACTTAATCCTAATTGGAGGCGATTTAATTGATAACAGCGTAATACCTCTTTATGCTGAAAACATGGCTGAAGAACTAACGGAATTAAAAGCACCACTGGGAATCTACATGGTCCCCGGAAACCATGAATATATCAGTGGGATAGACAAAAGTATCCAATTTATACAAAATACTCCTATACAACTACTGCGCGACTCGGTTGTCACACTTCCCTGCGGCATACAACTGATAGGACGTGACGACCGTAGCAATGCCAGACGACTTCCATTACAAAAGTTAATGGCCCGTATAGATAAAAGCAAACCGGTTATTCTGTTGGACCATCAGCCTTACCAACTGGCAGAGAGTCAGGCAGCCGGTATCGACTTACAGTTCAGCGGACACACCCACCATGGACAGGTTTGGCCCATGAATTGGGTAACAGACCATCTTTATGAACAAAGTCACGGCTATCGCCAATGGGAAAACAGCCATATATATGTTTCCAGCGGATTATCTTTATGGGGACCTCCTTTCAGAATAGGAACCGAGAGTGAGATGGTAGTATTACAACTTCATTAAAAAGCCTGCAACCTTTCTATTATTGACATTTTGAAGCATTCCTGCTCATTACCCGTTATCTAAGCTTTTTCTTCCATTACATTAAGCTCTTTCTTCCAGCCACCTAATACAGACTCCGACAGTGGACTATACAGACGCTTATAATAGACTGTATAGTCCATTCGAAGCGTCTGTATAGTCCACTGTCGGAGTCTGTACTACATAACCGTAAAAATCTCCTTAATCATCAGCCCGAAAAGGCTTAGGAAAGCGTGTATAAAGCTTTAGGACCAAGCAGAGCGAACTTTATGCTGCCTGGATTGAAGAAGAACGAATCCTATCAAGAAAAATCCCACAATGGATATAAACGGAAAAACAAGCATAGGCCTGTCACCCCAAAAGAGAAAATGTAAGGAGTGGAAGAAAAAAACAGAGCAAATCTTTCTTTCAGGAAGAAGCTTTAAAAAACGGTCTATATCATATATAAAAAAAGAAGGGTATCTATCCCAGACACCCAATCTTCATTAACCTTAAATCTAATACCATGAAAAACACAGTGCAAAGATAAGGAGTTTTATGTTATCAAACATAATAACACTACAACTATTCGCTTCTGATTAACATCATTTAAACTTTAATGGCGCTTTTGCAGATTCAAATCCTGTAAAAACGCCATTGTACTATATAATATATAAATAAATTGAATTATTCCACATACAGCACCAGCCCTTTCAAATACTCTCCTTCAGGATGGTAAATATTTACGGGATGATCTCCCGGCTGAGTCAATTGATGCAGAATACGTACACTACGTCCGCTTTGTGCCGCAGCTGTAAATACCGCATTGCGGAAATTCATCTTATCTACCACCTGCGAGCAAGAGAAAGTAAACAGAATACCTCCCGGTTTGATTTTCTCAAATGCTTTAGCGTTTAGTTTCGTATAGCCACGCAATGCATTGCGGAGAGCATCCTTGTGTTTGGCAAATGCAGGAGGGTCAAGAATTATCAAATCATATTGATCTCCCATACGATCCAGGTATTTAAAAGCATCCTCAGCATACGCCTTATGACGGGGATCACCCGGAAAATTTAATTCCACGTTCATATTGGTAAGATCAATAGCTTTTGCCGAACTGTCTACCGAATGCACCAGATTCGCGCCTCCACGCATGGCATAGAAAGAAAACCCTCCTGTATAACAGAACATATTCAATACATTACGCCCTTTGGCATAACGTTCCAACAAATGACGGTTCTCACGCTGATCCACAAAGAAACCCGTTTTCTGTCCTTTCAGCCAATCTACATGGAATTTCAATCCATATTCCATCGCTATGTTTTCGGGACTTCCTCCTTTGATGAAGCCGTTCTCCGGTCCCAAGTCTGCCTTGAAAGGCAACGTGGTTTCTGATTTATAATAAATGTTCCGGACTACATCCCCCATCACCTCGGACAAAGCATCGGCTATCTCCATACGGTAAACATGCATTCCGGCCGAATGTGCCTGCATCACGGCTGTATGATCGTATACATCAATAATCAAACCCGGCAAGTTATCCCCTTCGCCATGAACCAGACGGTAAGTGTTATTTGCAGGATTACCAGCCAAACCCAAACTGCGACGCAAATCATAGGCCACTTCCAGTTTATGCTTCCAGAATTCATGATCAATCTCACCTTCCTTGAAAGAGAGCACGCGCACGGCAATACTTCCTATCTGGAAATGCCCGCAAGCTATAAATTCTTTCTTTGAAGTGTATACATCCACTATCTCGCCTTCTTCGGGTTCTCCTTCAATGCGCTGGATAGCTCCGGAGAATACCCACGGATGAAAACGCTTTAACGACTCTTCCTTACCCGGTTTCAGGTATACTTTTTTATAAGCCATTTGTATTTACTGTTGTTTCTATTGGTTCTTCCTCTTTTATCTCATAATTACCCGTACGTTCCAATTCCGTCAGGCAATTGTAAATTTCCACACAAGCCCACGCGTCTGTGGCTGCATATAGTTTCTGTCCCTCGCTAAGCACATCCGCTTCCCAATTGGAAAGACGCTGGCTTTTTGAAATCTTCTGACCAAACAAATTGGCGAAGATTTTTTGCAGACTCCGGTCAGCTATGCCGAATCGTCCTACATAGTCCTGCAACTCTATCCAGTTACCCCGGTCGGGATGCACATTCTCACGTTTCCTCAACGAATTAAAATCGTCTTTCAGCGACAAACCTATCTTCAAGGTATCGCTCATCAAAAACTCTTGCAGAGAATCGGGCATACCTATCCGGTTCAAACGGAACAAGAAACAGGTATCTTGCGTAGATATTTGCAACAAAGCCACCTTATGAGTAGTACCTCGCTTGAAAGACGGACGTGTTTCCGTATCCACCCCCACTATGCGCTGATCTTTCAAGTAGGCTACTGCTTTCTCGGCCTCGCTCTCTGTATAAATCACGAAGATACGTCCGGGGAAAAGCACCTTGGGCATTGCTGCTATCTCGGCTTTAGTAATCGTTTTTTTTATTTGTTTCATAATAATGAATTCTCATCTTCCATTTCTTCTTCCTCGTCATCATCGGCAGGAGTATACTTTACATCGTGTAAGGCACGCATGGTGTTTACCAAACGCTGCCCCCAGAATTCCCTGAAATGTTCCTTACAGACTACTAACGAATCATTCATCGTTTCGTTCAGTCCCAGTTGGAATACGCTGATAAAGTCTTTCAAATCCTGATAAATATCCGCCAAATCTTCTGAAATACATTTCTTGATGGGCGTGTCACTGTATGCCATATCCGGCAAGAACACTTCCAGATAATCGTCCTTCGCCCCCAATACACCGGCCACAGTCCTACGTATCAGTTCATAATCTTCTTCAGTAACGAAGATTTCAGGCTCATCCTCTCCTATCGGTTCACATGGAGGCAACAAAGTCGCTTTCAAATAAAGCAACGGAAGTATTTTTAAGGCAGTATCTACAAAATCATAGCGTTTCATATCACGGGCACGTTCCAGAAAACCACAATATTCGGCGGCCACCGTCACAAATTCTACTGTATTTTTGTCAAATATCACCTGACTGTACTTTTCCATAAACATTAAAATTGAATCGCAAAGTTAAGAAAAAAGAGATTAAATAAGGCAATAATTAATGTTTTTCATGTACATTTGCGAAATAATAAATAGAATGAAGACGTATGGCAAAGAAAAAATCAGATAAGGAGACAGAGCCTAAAAAGGTATCAACCAAACGATTCTCCGCTTTTTTTAAGAATGAAACAACGCATTTTGTAATCGGATTGATTAGTGTTATTTTTGCTGTTTATCTGTTGCTGGCATTTACCTCTTTCTTCTTTACAGGAGCAGCGGACCAAAGTATTTTGGACAACCAGCAGCCAGGTGAACTGATGCAGACTACCAACCATGTAAAGAACTATGCCGGAGCACGCGGCGCACAGCTTGCCGAATTCCTTATAAATGAATGTTTCGGACTGGCAGCTTACTTTATCATTTTGTTCCTGGCAGTAGTGGGTATGAAATTAATGAAAGCCTATCAGTTCCGTATCTGGAAATGGTTCATGTCCTGTTCCATCCTGCTCATCTGGTTCTCCATCACACTGGGTTTTATTTTTGACGGCACTTTCGGAAACAGTTTCATCTATCCGGGCGGACTGCACGGATACAATGTAAGCAACTGGCTAATTTCACAAGTAGGTATACCTGGCTTGGGATTGTTATTGTTCATCACAGCACTGTTGTTCTTTGTATATTTAAGCAATGAAACCATACAAATTATACGCAAGGCTTTGCACCCTAATTTCAAACGGAAGAAAAAAGGAGAGCAAGCTTCTTCTGCAACTGAAGAAAGTCCGGTCAAAGAAACTCCCCGAAAGGAAGAGAACAAGAAGGAATTCTCCAATCCCGGACCTGCCATTGTAGATTTCGAACTGGAACAGCCGGAAAAGATAAAGGAAGAAGTGGAAGACCAGGTCCCTTTCCCTTTTGAGAACAACCAGGTTGCTGGACCGGAAATAGAACAGGAACCTGCCTATATGACTGAAGAAGAGGAAGTAGAAGATACAGATGAACCTGATTTTTCAATCAGTGAAGAAACAAATGAGGAAGACGAGGCATACAAAGGTCCCGTACTTCCACCATACAACCCCCGTCTGGATTTGGAAAACTATAAATTCCCTAGTTTGGATTTGCTAAATGAATACGAAGATGATGGTCCCAATATTGACATGGAAGAGCAAAATGCCAACAAAGACCGTATCATCAAGGTTTTACGCAGTTTCGGAATCGAAATCAGCTCTATCAAGGCAAGCGTAGGTCCTACCATCACATTATACGAAATCACTCCGGCAGAAGGAGTTCGTATCTCGAAAATCAGAAACTTGGAGGATGATATCGCATTAAGTTTGTCGGCACTGGGGATCCGTATCATCGCCCCGATACCGGGTAAAGGTACTATCGGTATTGAAGTTCCGAATGCCAACCCGCGTATCGTACCGATGAAGTCTATCCTGAACAGTAAAAAGTTCCAGGAAACCACCTACGAACTGCCTGTGGCATTAGGTAAGACTATTACCAACGAAGTCTTTATGGTGGACTTGGCAAAGGCTCCCCACATGTTGGTAGCCGGTGCTACCGGACAAGGTAAGTCCGTGGGATTGAATGCCATCGTGACCTCTTTATTATATAAGAAGCATCCGGCAGAACTTAAGTTTGTAATTGTAGACCCCAAGAAGGTGGAGTTCGCTATCTATGCTCCGATTGAGAAGCATTTTCTGGCTAAACTGCCGGATGGAGAAGACGCAATTATCACCGATGTTACCAAAGTGGTACAAACCTTGAACTCATTATGTATAGAGATGGACAGCCGATATGATTTGCTGCGTAAAGCCGGTTGCCGTAATATTAAGGAATATAACGCGAAATTCATCAACCGACAGTTGAATCCGGAAAAAGGCCATCGCTTCATGCCTTATATAGTGATTATCATTGATGAGTTCGGTGACCTGATTATGACTGCGGGTAAGGAAGTGGAATTACCTATTTGCCGTATCGCCCAGTTGGCACGTGCAGTAGGCATACATGCCATTATCGCGACCCAGCGTCCGACAACGAACATTATTACCGGTACTATCAAAGCTAACTTCCCGGCACGTGTTGCCTTCCGTGTAGCTGCCATGATGGACTCACGTACTATTCTGGACCGTTCGGGAGCACAACAACTGATTGGTAAGGGAGATATGCTTTACTTGCAAGGTAATGATCCGGTACGTGTGCAATGTGCATTCGTGGATACTCCTGAAGTGGAGAAAATAGCCAATTACATCAGTAAACAACAAGGATACACCACCGCATTCATGTTGCCCGAATACGTAGGCGAAGAGAGTGAAAGCAGTGTAGGGGAAGTGGACATGAACCGATTGGACCCTATGTTTGAAGACGCAGCCAGGCTGGTAGTGATTCATCAGCAAGGCTCTACTTCGCTAATCCAGCGCAAGTTCTCTATCGGTTACAACCGTGCGGGACGTATCATGGACCAACTGGAAAAAGCAGGAATTGTTGGCCCCACTCAAGGAAGCAAGGCGCGTGACGTACTCTGCATGGATGAAACAGACCTGGAAATGAAATTGAACAATCTACAACAATAAGTTGTTTAATAATGTTATGATAAAAATGAAAAGAACATATTTACTGGTATTAATCCTTTTCCTTTCGGTCAGCCTGTCCGCACAAAAGGACAAACAGGCACGGGAGATATTGGACAAAACCGCCAATGCCCTGCAACAGGCCGGAGGCATCCGTGCCACCTTTGGGGGGACAGGCAATGGAACCTTATTGCTAAAAGGCAACCAGTTCTATCTGAACAGTGGCGGAATACAAAGCTGGTTTGACGGAAAAACGCAATGGAGTTATCTGGAAAGCAGCGAAGAAGTGAATGTGAGCAATCCTACCCCGGAAGAATTGCAAACCATTAACCCATACGCACTGTTATCCATTTACAAAAACGGATATAATTATAAGTATGCGGGGACAAAAAGCCGTAACGGCAAACAAGGGTTCGAAGTGATACTGACCCCGGAGAATAAACAAGATATCACATCCATCACCTTGTTCGTTTCCCAAACATATCAGCCTTTATATATAAAGGTAGAACAAAATAATAAATCGGCAAATGAGATTATCGTCACTTCTTACCAAACCAACCAGCCGCTGGACAATGCGACATTCAAGTTTGATAAAAAGAAATTCCCAAACGCTGAAGTGATAGACTTACGATAGCAAACAGAGTTCAAGATAGAGAGATAATATAATATTCATCAAATTAAATTAAGTAAAGAAATAAGTATTATGAGTACAGAAAAAGTTAAATGCCTTATCATCGGCTCAGGTCCTGCCGGCTATACCGCAGCCATTTATACAGGACGCGCTAACATCGCTCCGGTCTTATATGAAGGCTTACAGCCCGGAGGCCAGTTGACCATCACTACCGAGGTGGAGAATTTCCCCGGATATCCCGAAGGTATCAGCGGTACCCAGCTAATGGAGGATTTGCGCAAACAAGCAGAACGTTTTGGCGCGGATATCCGCAATGGTATTGCAACTTCCGCCGACCTGAGCAAACGTCCTTACCGCATCACCATTGATGACGAAAAAGTGATTGAGGCAGAAACTGTAATTATATCCACAGGTGCCACCGCCAAATATCTAGGTCTGGAAGACGAACAAAAATATGCCGGAATGGGTGTAAGTGCCTGCGCCACCTGCGACGGTTTCTTCTATCGCAAGAAAACTGTAGCTGTAGTAGGTGGCGGTGACACTGCTTGTGAGGAGGCTGTCTATCTGGCAGGACTGGCCAAACAGGTTTACCTGATTGTACGTAAACCGTTCTTACGCGCATCCAAGATTATGCAAGCACGTGTTATGAACCATCCTAACATCAAGGTACTGTTCGAACACAACGCTGTCGGCTTATACGGAGAGAATGGCGTAGAAGGCGTTCATTTGGTAAAGCGTCAGGGTGAATGCAACGAAGAACGTTATGACTTGCCCATCGACGGATTCTTTCTGGCTATCGGCCATAAGCCCAATTCAGACATTTTCAAGGATTATTTAGACACAGACGAAGTAGGCTACATTATTACAGAAGCAGGTACTCCGCGTACGAAAGTCCCCGGTGTGTTCGCTGCCGGCGATGTGGCCGACCCGCATTATCGACAGGCTATCACTGCTGCTGGAAGTGGCTGCAAAGCTGCCATAGAAGCAGAAAGATACCTATCTGCCAATGACTTATTATAATAAAATAAACTAACCCCACAACAAACACTATGACACATTTTCTAAGGAAGATGGCAGCTGCCTGGATTATTCTAGGCAGCGTGTCGGTGGGCTTTGCACAACAGCAAACGCCTCCCATCCCTACGGACCCTAACGTCCGCATCGGTAAATTGGACAACGGATTAACTTATTACATCCGTCACAACGAACTCCCCGAAAAAAGAGCCGATTTCTACATCGCTCAAAAAGTAGGTTCCATTTTGGAAGAAGACAACCAGCGAGGCTTGGCACACTTCTTAGAACACATGTGCTTTAACGGAACTAAAAATTTCCCGGACAAAACCCTCATCCAATATCTGGAAAGCATAGGGGTGAAATTCGGTGAAAACCTGAATGCTTACACTAGCATAGATGAAACAGTATACAATATTTCCAATGTTCCCGTGATACGTGACGGCGTTGTAGATTCTTGTTTGCTAATTTTGCATGACTGGGCCGATGACCTGACACTAGACCCTAAGGAAATAGACAGCGAACGCGGTGTGATTCATGAAGAATGGCGTACTAGCACAAACGCTATGATGCGTATGTACGAAAAAGCCCTCCCTACCCTTTATCCGGGAAGTAAATATGCCTATAGGCTTCCTATCGGCATAATGGAAGTAGTAGACAATTTCCCTTATCAGGCATTACGCGATTATTATGAAAAATGGTATCGTCCGGACCAACAGGGTATTGTCGTAGTAGGCGATATAGATGTAGACAAGATTGAGGCAAAGATAAAGAAGATATTCTCTCCTATTAAAATGCCAGAAACCCCAGCAGAACGAGAATACTTCCAAGTTCCCGACAATAAGGAAACTATTGTAGCAATAGAAACGGATAAAGAACAGGCAAACCCAGTAGCTTATTTATGCTACAAACATGAAGCAATTCCTAATGAACAAAAGGGAAACATGGATTATCTGGTAGTGAACTACATGAAATCCATGATAGAAAATATGTTGAACGCCCGTCTGAACGAACTGACCCAAACAGCCAATCCTCCTTTCATCTTCGCTCAAGTCAGCGACCAAGAATTTCTGATTTCCAAAACAAAAGATGCCTTTACAGGAATAGTAGCAAGCAAGGAAGACGGAATTGACAGTGCAATAACCGCCATTGTACGTGAAATTGAACGGGCCCACAAATTTGGTTTCACCGCGTCCGAATATGCCCGCGCCAAAGCGGACTATCTGCGTATGCTGGAATCTGCATACAACGAACGCAATAAAGTGAAAAACGGTGCATACGTGGATGAATATGTACGCCACTTCATTGACAATGAACCAATTCCAGGTATTGAAAATGAATACGCCATTATGAATCAGATCGTCCCCAACCTGTCTGTGGAAATGGTAAACAGTCTGATCCCAGCCTTGGTTACCGACAGCAATCTGGTAGTAAACGTATTCTTCCCTGAAAAGGAAGGATTGAAAGTTCCATCCAAGAAAGAAGTTTTGGCTGCTATCAATAAGGTAAAAGCTGAAACACTGACAGCTTATGAAGACAAAGTTTCTGATGAACCTTTGATTCCTGAAAAGCCCCAAGGCGGAAAGATTACAAAACAGGAAAATGGTCCGTTTGGTTCTACTATCTTGACTCTGTCCAATGGAGTACGCGTTATCTTAAAGCAAACCGACTTCAAAGCGGATGAAATCAGAATGAGAGCTTTCAGTCCGGGTGGCAGTTCCTTGTTCCCGAATGATGAAATTATCAATATCAATGTCATGAATGATGTGGCAAGTATCGGCGGCTTGGGTAACTTCAGCAATGTTGATCTAGAGAAAGTATTGGCAGGTAAAAAAGCTAGTGTAAGTGCTTCCGTCGGTGGTAATACAGAAGGGCTGAGCGGAAGCTGCTCACCCAAAGATTTTGAGACCTTGATGCAATTAGTCTATTTGTCATTCACGGCTCCACGAATGGATAACGATGCATTTACTTCATTCAAGAACCGTCTACAAGCATCTTTGGCAAATCAAGAGGCCAACCCAATGACTGCCTTACAGGATACATTACAAAAAGCCCTCTATATGGGACATCCGCGTACTATCCGTATGAAAGCCGACATGGTGGACAAGATTGACTATGCCAGAATTATGGAGATGTACAAAGACCGTTTCAAAGATGCCAGCGACTTTACTTTCATCTTTGTAGGAAATATCAAACCAGAAGAAATGGAACCACTGATTGCGACTTATTTAGGCGCTCTGCCTTCCGTCAATCGCAAAGAAACCTTCCGTGACAACCACATTGATATGCGCCAAGGTGACTATAAGAACATTTTCAACAAGAAATTGGAAACTCCTAAAGCCACCGTATTGGTAATCAACAACGGGCAATGCGCATACACATTGAAAAACCAAATCATGATGAGTATGCTTTCACAGATACTGAATATCATGTATACTGAAAGCGTACGCGAAAAAGAAGGTGGGACATACGGTGTAAGTGCATTCGGCAGTCTGACCAAATATCCAAAAGAGAAAGCAGTTCTGCAAATCTATTTCGATACAGATCCTGCCAAACGCGCCAAAATGACGGATATCATTTTGAATGAACTGAACCAATTTGCCAACGAGGGTCCGTCCACCGAAAACTTGAACAAGGTAAAAGAATTCATGCTGAAGAAATACAAGGAAAATGCCAAAGAAAACAGTTATTGGGTAAATATGCTGGATGAATATTTCTGGGAAGGAACAGATATGAACACCGGCTACGCAGACATAGTAAACAGCATTACCGCTAAAGATCTGCAAGAATTTACCAAAGCCTTGTTGGAGCAGAATAACCGTATAGAAGTAAGCATGACTTCGGAAGAAACAAAATAATCCCATCCAAGCCTATGCTTCTATCTATTATAAGACAGAATCAAAAACTTGCAGCCAAGCGGAATCCTGCATTCGACAGGAACCGCTTTGCCAAGTTTTTAATTTACTTTATGGTCGCATTTTGGGCAGCATACCTCATCTTTATCGGGGTCATGCTGTCCTTCGCTTTTGAAGATATCTTTCCCAGCATGGAACCTTACCATATCATGAACCAAGGATTGATTTATCTTCTGATACTTGATTTTTTGCTACGCTTCATGCTGCAACCGGCCATGTCGCAAGAAATCAAGCCCTATCTGCTTATGCCAATAAAAAAGAATAAGCTGGTGGATACCCTGTTACTACAATCCGGAATCAGCAGTTACAACTTCTTCTGGTTTTTCCTGATCGTACCTTTTGCCCTGCTTACGATTATCCGTTTCTATGGATTCACGGGCATCCTATGCTATCTGTGCGGCATTTGGCTTCTGATGGCTATGAACAGTTATTGGTATTTGATATGCAAAACTTTACTGAATGAGAAATTGCTTTATATACTTCTCCCGATCGGAGTATACGGATTATTAGCGGGAACTGAATTTATTCCCGAAGGAAATCCGGTTTCCACGTTCATGATGAATCTAGGAGAAGGATTTATAGAAGGAAACATACTCGCCTTTCTAGGTGTCATAGCAGCCATATTGTTGCTTCTGCTAGTAAATCGCAAGCTACAGCTACACTTCATCTATAATGAAATAGCTAAAGTGGAAGACACCAAGATGAAGCATGTATCCGAATATAAATTCCTGGACCGCTATGGTGATGTAGGTGAATATCTACGTCTGGAACTAAAACTGTGTTTCCGTAACAAAACCGTAAAGACACAATTCCGCATGGGATTTATCATCATGCTTGCTTTTTCGGCACTGATTGCCTTCACGGATGTGTATGACGGAACAGGAATGATAAATTTTATCTGCATATACAATTTTGCCATTTTAAGTATCATGACCCTGGGGCAAGTGATGTCTTTTGAGGGCAACTATCTAGACGGTCTTATGAGCCGTAAGGAATCTATCTATAACTTGCTTCGTGCCAAGTATTACCTGAACTGCATCATCGTGTTCATCCCTTTCCTGATTATGATGATCCCTGTAGCTAAAGGCAAGATACCCTTCCTCATGGCTCTATCCTATATGCTGTTTACAGCAGGATTCGTATTCGCTATGATGCTGCAACTGGCTGTGTACAATAAAAAGACACTCCCGTTAAACGCCAATGTCATGCGAAGCAATCGGGGAAGTTCCTTATTCCAGACCATTATCATCTCATGTGCTTTTTTCCTGCCCTTGATTATCAACAAAGCTCTGACGGCTTTCTTTGAACAGGATACAGCCTGCATCATCATGATGATTATAGGGTTGTTACTGATTGCAACCCACAATATTTGGATAAAAAATATCTATAACCGTTTCATGAAGCGCCGTTATGAGAATATGGAAGGCTTCCGTGACTCACGTTAAAACGAATTGCGTATGAATATCATAATAAACCAATTACAAAAGAACTTTGGCCCGAAAGTGGCTGTAGACATAGAAAATTATTCCATTCAAAGCGGTGACATGTTGGGACTGGTGGGCAATAACGGAGCAGGAAAAACGACCCTGTTCCGCCTGATGCTGGACTTGCTGAAAGCCGACGGAGGCAGTGTACATATCGAAAACATCGATGTGAGCCGGAGTGAGGAATGGAAAAATATAACGGGAGCTTTCATTGACGAAGGTTTCCTGATAGATTATCTTACCCCCGAAGAATATTTCTACTTTGTAGGAAAAATGTACGGGCTAACAAAAGAAGAAGTAGATAAACGTGTCGCTAGGTTTGAACGTTTTATGAATGGCGAAGTCATCGGACAAAAAAAACTGATTCGTAACTATTCGGCAGGCAACAAACAGAAAATAGGTATCATTTCGGCTATGCTGCACCAACCGCAGGTACTGATTCTAGATGAACCGTTCAACTTTCTGGACCCTAGTTCGCAGTCCATTATCAAGCATTTACTGAAAGCTTATAATGAAGAAACCGGAGCCACCATACTGGTATCCAGCCATAATCTGAACCACACAGTAGATATATGCCCACGCATCGCTCTGTTGGAAAACGGAAAGATTATCCGAGATATTGACAATAAAGGGAATTCCGCCGAAAAGGAATTAGAGGACTATTTTAATGTAACAGAATGAAAAAACTACTATCCCATTTGCTGGTATTAGGTACACTGGCCATGTTGTTGGCTTCATGCGGTACCTCTACCCCACGTTATAACTACAAGGAACTGGCGCGTGCCTCCATCCGTCTGAATATGGATATTGACATGAAAGACAATCACCAACTGTACGTAGAATCAGCAGCATGGCTGGGAGTCCCCTACCGTGGCGGTGGTAACAGCAAACGGGGAGTGGACTGTTCCGGACTGACTTCACATTTATATAAAAAGGTATACCACAAAAAGCTGAAACGTAACTCAGATGACCAACGTACCCAAGATTGCCATAAAGTAAGTAAGAGAAACTTGCGCGAAGGAGATTTGGTATTCTTCCATAACGGTAGAAAAAAACGGATTGCCAGTCATGTAGGTATTTATTTGAAAGATAATAAGTTTATCCATGCCAGTACCAGCCGGGGAGTCATAATCAGCAGCCTGAATGAAGATTATTATCGTAAACACTGGTTAAGTGGAGGCCGTCCTTGACAAGATCCTTCCGGGCAATATATTCATTACATTAAAATGAGTTTAATTTGAAAGAATGAAATACACAACATACCTTTTTGATTTTGATTACACACTAGCCGATTCTTCACGCGGCATCGTTATCTGTTTTCGTAATGTACTGGAACGCCATGGGCATACGGGCATCAGTGATGAAGCCATAAAACGCACCATTGGAAAAACACTGGAAGATTCATTCAGTCTTTTGAGCGGAATCACTGCTCCCGAAACATTAGCCGAATATAAAAAAGAATATGTAAAGGAAGCAGATACATACATGACTGTCAACACTTTCTTTTTTCCTGAAACGGTTACCGTACTGAAAACACTGAAAAGTCAAGGCGCCCAAATAGGTATCATTTCCACTAAATTCCGTTTTCGTATCCGCGAAATGGTAGACCAACATTTTCCGAAAGATTTTTTTGACATTATTATCGGAGGAGAGGATGTAAAGCAAGCCAAGCCAGATCCTCAAGGTATAAAAAAAGCACTACGCCGACTGCATCGCCAGAAAAACGAAACACTCTACATCGGTGACAGCACAGTGGACGCTGAAACCGCCCAAGCAGCCAAAGTAGACTTTGTAGGTGTACTCAATGGCATGACAACCCGTGAAGAACTGATTGTATACCCACATCGGCAGATATTAGACAATCTTTCGTTACTTCCATTAATTCATAAATTCACCCCTTACGAACCAGACAAACATTTTCCGGAAAAGTTCTTTTATTCTTCCTATTTTCCTCAAAAGATAGTAGCCTTCTACAAACTGTTCCATCAAAAACAAATAAGAGGAAAACATGAAATAAAAGAGAATCCGACATGTTGCGTCTGTAAGAACTGCGGAAACACATTTCAAGGGAATTATTGTCCCCATTGCGGACAAAACCACCACACACCACGTTTTACCATACGAAATGCCTTTCAGAATATTTTGAGCGGATTCTTTAACATAGACAATGGTTTCAGCCGTAACCTGATAGAACTACTCTACCGACCAGGATACATGATACGGGATTATCTGAGGGGGAAACGTGTACATTACTATAAACCATTTCAAACCTTGTTCGTTCTAGCTGCTCTATATATCATGGGTGTACAGCTCATTGACCCGACAGCGATAAAACTATCGGAAAAGGAAATGGAAGAAGAGCCTACTATCGCCAGCCTGATGGATGACATCAAATATCAACAGGAACAGACATCAGACAGTTGTACCAAATATTATTTAGGACAAAGTATTACTTATGCAGACAGTGCACGGTGGGCTCAAACCCACAGTTTATCAGAATCAATACAAGCACAAATCGATGCAAAATTCAGCAATCAAGACCAAGATGAGCTAAAAAAAGAAATAAGCAAACAAATAAAAAAGGAGCTTAAACAAAAAATAAAAGCAAAAAATGGAGAGATTGATGACTGGAGAGGCCTGATGAAAGAAATTGGTACGACTTTGGCAAAACAAGATAGCTTGCGGATAGCCACTTTAGGAAGAGAAGCCAACAAACAAGACTCAACCATATCGGAAATAAGAAAAAACATATTGGCAAACATGGCCCAACAAGATAATCCCTATGAAGATCAAGATATCTGGAATGATTTGAGCGAAGCCGGAAGTGAAATAAAAAATGTTTTCAACGAAATGACAAACAATTATTTTACAGAAAATAGTTTTCTCTCTGCAGTCGGTAATCTGATGAAAAGTTGGATACATGGCAACAAAGCCTTCAGCATCCTTGCTTTGCTCCCCCTTTTCACAATAAGCACCCGATTAAGCTTCTGCCGGACCTCTATCGGACGTCGACTAAACCTGACAGAAAACTTTTTTGCACAAGTTTATATCGCTTGCCAAATCTTATGGATTTCTTTACTGATCCTGCCATTTACTGGGACAGCACACTTGAATGATATTTTTGATTTAAGTTACAAAGCAATCTTTATATTATTTGTCTGGGATTACCGCCAACTGTTTGGACTTTCCTGGTGGAAAAGTTTCTGCCGTACAATAATCATGTTTTGGTATTGCTTTTTGGGACTGTTGCTAGTCTGTTCTATCATTATAGGCATCATCGTATTGATAGCCTATATTATACAATGGGGTAAATAAAAGTACAATCACACAAACCTTATTTATACAATCGCACATCCACAAAATGCAATATGAATAAAAACATTGAGTACAAGAAAAAAGAAGATGATTTTTCTTTGCAGATATAAATAAATATAGTAATTTTGTGCCCGATTTAGTCCGATGAGGTAGAAAAAGCGAAGGCAGTGATGCATTCCACCTTACGGAGAAAACCGTTTAATATTATAAAAAGATGTACGTAATTGTAGAAATTAACGGTCAGCAGTTCAAAGCTGAAGAAGGTAAAAAACTGTTTGTACACCACATTCAGAACGCAGAAAACGGCGCAACTGTTGAATTTGAAAAAGTATTGTTGGTAGACAACAATGGAACAGTAACTGTAGGTGCTCCTACTGTAGAAGGTGCCAAGGTAGTTTGTGAAGTAGTATCTCCGCTAGTAAAAGGCGATAAAGTACTTGTATTTCACAAGAAGAGAAGAAAAGGTTATAGAAAACTGAACGGTCACCGCCAGCAGTTTACAGAGTTAACTATTAAACAAGTTATTGCTTAATCATTTAAAATTTAAGAAGAAATGGCACATAAAAAAGGTGTAGGTAGTTCTAAGAACGGCCGTGAATCAGCAAGTAAGAGATTAGGCGTTAAGATATTTGGTGGACAGGCTTGTAAAGCAGGTAACATCATTGTTCGTCAGAGAGGTACAGAATTCCATCCGGGTGAAAACATCGGTATGGGACGTGACCATACTCTTTTCGCTTTAGTAGATGGTACAGTATGTTTCAAAGTAGGTCGCGATGACAGAAGATCTGTTTCTGTTGTTCCTGCTGTAGAAGCATAATCAGTTACAAAATAAAAAAAATTGAAAGACTCTTCATTCTTTGAAGAGTCTTTTCTTTTAGAATGTCCTGAACACTAAAACCTTACCTTCGGTCCGGATTATAAAATGCTTGGCCAATGCCTCATTCAAAGTCCCTTGCCACCAATTGGTAAACACAGATAAAGGATAAGCCAACCCTTCGGCAAATAAAACCGTACTATTCATATTAAAAATAGAAATCTGCTGACCGATATAAGATTCGAACATACTGTCCTCCTTTATGGGAACAAAGATACCGTAATCTGTCATCATATTAACCTCCGCCTTCTCCATATAATCTGCCAACAAACTGACATTCCCTATTGTATGATCTTCTCTTTTCCCTGTAGCCCCCATGATAGTAATACGCTTCCTCTCCTGTGATAAGCAGAAGCGGAATGCCTTACTCAAATCATTTGTTTCCTGCTCTGTCTCACTATGAATCAACGAAGCATATCGCTCTTTAATACCCGGCAATAAAGAATCACCATCGCCAACAATGGCTTCCGGCATTCTACCTGAACGAATATAAGTATTTGCTGCCCCGTCACAACAAACTACATAAGGACACTGCCTCAACCATTCCAACGCCAACGGATGGGAAGGAAAATCACCATCAGCCAGAATAATTGTTTCCGGCACATCACATCCTATCGGCAATTTATACTCTTTCATAAGATAAATTCATTAATTGTTTCCACTTCAAATAACCGAAAAAAGCGATTACCGTATAAAGTCCATATAAAAAAGAAGTGAAATATAAATCTTTGTAAATATAGATACCACAAGAAACAATATCAACAACCAGCCATACCAACCATTGTTCCACATATTTATGTGCAAGCATCCACATGGCAATAATACTAAGTGAAGTTGTTAAACTATCCCACCAGGGCACTGTGCTATCCGTATAAGTTTCGAGAATAATCCCTATCAGCACAAACACCACAAGCAGCACAACAAACATAGGCAGCAGCAACTTAGACGGTGTGCCAGATACAGGCTTCTCCCCTTTATCCGGCGTATGGCGCAACCACATCCCCCAACCATAAATTCCAGCCAACAAATAATAGATGCTGATAGCAGAATCGGCATACAGACCTACTTGATAATAAATAACTATATAAATGGCAGGCATAATAACACTGACCGGCCACAACCAAATGCTCGCCTTATATTCAAACCATAAATAAAGCAGACCGATTAAAGTGCCCGCTATCTCAAGATAATTCATCCTTCTTACTTTTCATTTTCTAATCTGGATACAAAAGTAACGAATAACTCATACACCTTACCATTTTTTTATCTATCTTTGTCCATTAATTCAAGAAATATCAAAAAGACTGAAAAGATATGCTTACCATTAAACAAATTACAGACAACACGGAAGAGGTAATCCGCGGACTGGAAAAGAAGCACTTTAAAGATGCAAAAGCAACGATAGAACAAGTGCTTGCATTCAATGACAAACGACGTAGCACACAGAATCAATTAGATAAAAACCTGGCAGAAGTGAACTCGCTCTCCAAATCTATCGGGCAACTGATGAAAGAAGGAAAGAAAGAAGATGCTGAAACCGCTAAAACACGTGTAGCCGAAATCAAAGAAACCAGCAAAGCTTTACAAGCAGAAATGGACAAAGCACAGGAAGACATGACCAACCTGCTTTACACCATTCCTAATGTTCCTTACGACAGTGTGCCCGAAGGTGTAAGCGCTGAAGACAATGTGGTGGAAAAAATGGGCGGTATGGAAACCGAACTCCCCAAGAATGCACTTCCTCATTGGGAACTTGCCCAAAAATACGACTTGATAGATTTTGACCTAGGCGTGAAAATCACAGGGGCAGGTTTTCCTGTATATAAAGGTAAAGGAGCACGTCTTCAACGCGCATTAATCAATTTCTTCCTGGATGAAGCCCGCGCTTCCGGTTACGAAGAAATCATGCCGCCGACGGTAGTAAACACTGCATCAGGTTACGGAACAGGACAACTTCCCGACAAAGAAGGACAAATGTATCATTGCGAAGTAGATGATTTGTACTTAATTCCAACTGCAGAAGTTCCTGTAACCAATATTTATCGTGACGTGATTTTGGACGAAAAACAATTGCCTATCAAGAATTGTGCATACACTCAATGTTTCCGTCGTGAAGCCGGATCTTACGGCAAAGACGTACGTGGCTTGAACCGTTTGCACGAATTCTCAAAAGTAGAACTGGTACGCATTGACAAACCCGAACATTCCAAACAGTCACATCAGGAAATGTTGGACCATGTAGAAGGTCTATTGAAGAAATTAGAGCTCCCCTATCGCATTCTCCGCCTTTGTGGTGGTGATATGAGTTTTACAGCTGCACTTTGCTTTGACTTTGAGGTTTACTCGGAAGCACAACAACGTTGGCTGGAAGTAAGTTCTGTATCCAATTTCGATACGTATCAGGCTAATCGCCTGAAATGCCGTTACCGTTCTGCCGAAAAGAAAACAGAATTATGCCATACTTTGAACGGTTCCGCACTAGCTTTGCCGCGTATTGTTGCAGCCTTATTAGAAAATAACCAGACTCCGGAAGGTATCCGCATCCCTAAAGCATTAGTTCCTTATTGCGGATTCGAGATGATTGACTAATAACAGCTAATTACATATATTGAATGTCATTCTGAGTATTGTTCAGAATCCGATCTTTCCCGACAGATTCTGTCTTGTATGCAGAATGACATTCTTTTTTATTATTTCCACCTGATTACTAACCATTTAACCTATTATTATGAATACTTCACAGAAAAATTTCATGGTACCTCTTGCCTTTGTAGGCATGATGTTTTTTGCAATTGGTTTTGCATTGGGCATTAACTCTTTCCTGATGCCGGTATTAGAACGGTCAATGGAAATGTCGGCTTCAGAATCCAATCTTCTGCTTGCCGCCACGTTTGTTCCATTCCTAATTTTTGGCATACCGGCCACCAAATGTATTGAAGCCATCGGTTACAAAAAAACAATGGCTCTTTCATTCATCATTTTCGCTATCGCTTTTGGACTATTCATCCAAGCAGCTGCTACAGAATCTATTGTATGGTTTCTTTTCGCCTCATTCATCTGTGGTGCCGCCAATGCAGTACTCCAAGCTTCAGTAAATCCATATGTAACTATTCTTGGACCTATAGAGTCTGCCGCAAAACGTATTTCCATCATGGGTATTTGCAACAAACTGGCTTGGCCTGCTACTACTCTTTTTATTACCTTAGTAATCGGCAAAACCATAGACCAAATTAAAATGGAGGATTTGTTCCAGCCATTTGGTATCATTATCGGTATTTTCGTTGTATTAGGCATTATCGCCTTAATGGCTCCGTTGCCTGAAGTAAAAGCTGCCGGAGAGGATGCCACCACAGATGCGGAAGAAGCGGTTGCCTGTCCTTATGCAGAAGGTAAAACTTCTATCATGCAATTTCCTCACTTGCTATTAGGAGTAATTGCTCTTTTCCTTTATGTAGGTGTGGAAACCATAGCCTTGGCAACTGCAACCGGATATGCCAAAGCATTGGAGCTGCCGGGTGACAATTACGGATTTATCCCTTCCATCGGTATGGTAGTAGGATACATTTGCGGCGCAACCTTAATCCCTAAATATCTGAGCCAGGCTACCGCAATGAAAATATGTGCCATCATAGCCATCATTGGTTCTGCACTAGTAGCGACCATGCCGGCTGAAATTTCAGTCTACTGCATATTCTTTATGGCATTAGGATGCTCATTAATGTGGCCCGCATTATGGCCTCTCGCAATGGCGGATCTCGGCAAATTCACCAAAGCCGGCTCTTCATTGCTAACCATGGCCATTGCCGGTGGAGCGGTTATGCCATGGGTCCGCGGTGTAGTTCAAGATGCAACTAGTTTCCAGACCTCCTATTGGATCTGTGTTCCCTGTTTCCTTTTCATTCTATATTATGGAATGATAGGATATAAAATCAGAACAAAGAAATAATCCTTTTTTCACATTAAAAACGAACTGCCGGCAAAATCAAAAACAGATTTATCATGATAGGCTCCAGCCGCCCCTCACAAAAGGGCGGCTTTTCTTTTGTCTTTAAAAAATATAATCCTACCTTTGCATAAATTATCAATTTGACAATCAACTCAGAAAAATAACTAACTTACAGTATAGCAAAATGAATAAGATTATTTCAAAAGAACATTTCTCGGAAAAGGTCTTTAAATTGGTTATAGAAGCACCTCTGATTGCTAAGTCGCGTAAGGCCGGACATTTCGTAATTGTTCGTGTCGGTGAAAAAGGAGAACGTATGCCACTTACTATCGCCGGTGCCGATCCCGTAAAAGGTACCATCACACTAGTAGTACAGGAAGTTGGTCTTTCTTCTACACGACTTTGTGAATTGAACGAAGGAGATTACATTACAGATGTTGTTGGTCCGCTGGGTAAAGCCACCCACATTGAAAATTTCGGAACTGTAGTCTGTGCCGGAGGAGGAGTAGGCGTTGCTCCGATGCTTCCTATCGTACAGGCTTTGAAAGCTGCCGGCAACCGTGTAATTACCGTATTGGCCGGACGTACCAAAGAATTAATTATCCTTGAGAAAGAAATGCGTGAAAGTTCTGATGAAGTAATCATTATGACAGACGACGGCTCATACGGACATAAAGGATTAGTGACTGAAGGCGTGGAGGAAGTAATCAAACGTGAAACGGTAAACAAATGTTTCGCCATCGGTCCTGCCATCATGATGAAATTCGTTTGCCTGCTGACTAAAAAATATGAAATTCCCACCGACGTTTCTCTGAACACCATTATGGTGGATGGAACCGGCATGTGTGGTGCCTGCCGTATCACTGTAGGAGGCAAAACACGTTTTGTTTGTGTTGACGGCCCGGAATTCGACGGCCATCAAGTAGATTTTGACGAAATGTTGAAACGCATGGGAGCTTTCAAAGATATAGAAAAAGAAGAAATTCACAAACTAGACACCGAAAAGCCGACGACTTGTGAAGCGACTAAAGAACTGGACGGCCGGGATGCCGAATGGCGTGCAAGCTTACGTAAAGCCATGAAGCCTAAAGAACGAATGGCTATTCCCCGTGTAAAAATGAACGAACTGGATGCAGAATACCGTTCACATAGCCGTAAGGAAGAAGTCAATCTAGGTTTGAATGAAGAGCAAGCTATAACGGAAGCAAAACGTTGTTTGGACTGCCCCAACCCTACTTGTATGAACGGATGCCCCGTAGGAATCAATATCCCGAAATTCATCAAAAATATAGAACGCGGTGAATTCCTTGAAGCTGCCAAAACCTTAAAAGCAACCAGTGCATTACCTGCTGTCTGCGGGCGTGTATGTCCTCAAGAAAAACAGTGTGAATCACAATGCACTCATCTGAAAGCCGGACACGAAGCCGTTGCCATAGGCTATTTGGAACGTTTTGCTGCTGATTACGAACGTGAAAGCGGTCAAATATCCGTACCGGAAGTAGCGGAAAAGAACAATATAAAAGTAGCTGTTATCGGTTCAGGTCCTGCCGGACTCTCATTTGCCGGAGATATGGCTAAACAGGGATACGATGTCACTGTATTCGAAGCTTTACATGAAATAGGGGGCGTATTAAAATATGGTATCCCCGAATTCCGCCTACCAAATAAGATTGTAGATGTAGAAATTGACAATTTATCCAAGATGGGTGTCAAATTCATGAAGGACTGCATCGTAGGAAAGACAATCAGTGTGGAAGACTTGGAAGCAGAAGATTTCAAAGGTATATTTGTAGCATCAGGTGCCGGGCTCCCCAACTTCATGAATATCCCGGGTGAAAATTCTATCAATATCATGTCTTCCAACGAATATCTGACCCGTGTAAATCTAATGGATGCAGCCAGCGAGGATTCGGATACTCCTGTAACATTCGGCAAACGCGTAGCAGTAATCGGCGGTGGTAACACAGCTATGGACTCTGTCCGCACAGCACGCCGCTTAGGAGCAGAACGCGCAATGATTATTTATCGCCGTTCGGAAGAAGAAATGCCTGCCCGTCTGGAGGAAGTGAAACATGCTAAAGAAGAAGGTGTGGAATTCCTGACCCTGCATAACCCCATAGAATATATTGCCGATGAAAAGGGGCGTGTGAAACAAGTCGTTTTACAGAAAATGGAATTAGGCGAACCAGATGCTTCCGGCCGTCGCAGTCCGATAGCTATTCCAGGAGTAACAGAAACCATTGACATCGATATGGCAATAGTCAGCGTAGGCGTCTCCCCTAACCCGATTGTTCCCAGTTCCATCCCGGGATTGGAATTGGGACGCAAAGGAACAATTGCCGTAAATGAAAATATGCAATCGTCAATCCCGACTATTTATGCCGGTGGCGATATTGTGCGTGGTGGAGCTACAGTTATCCTTGCAATGGGTGACGGACGTAAAGCAGCTGCTTCCATGCATGCACAACTCTCCTCCAAATAAATATTATCATTTTCACTAATTTAGCCCGTTATTAAAAATTAACGGGCTATTTTTATTCTATACCGAAAATAAATCACACAGACAGAATGGACCCCATAAATCCATATAGACCTATATCGCCTATCTGACCAATGTACTGACATCAATTGAAATACATACCATGAATATGAACTCTGTCACTATATCTGGAGATAAAATACAAAACTTTATTACCAAATATTGAGGTAACTATCTAAATGTCTATATGAAGTGTGCTCCATAACAACAAAAGAGGTGTAAACGAATCCTTTTATTAACCAAATAAAATTTAAAATATTCACATTATAAACAATTAATAACTCAAATTTAACCAGCATTAAACTCACTCCAGATTACTTTTGTTACCAATTATAATCATAAAGAAAAAACGAATGACCCAGAGGGTAAATTTTAGCATATTATTCTGCACTATCAGTATACTGACAGCACAAGCACAATGGAACAAACAGGACTCGATTCGTTTACAGGAGCTATTGAATGGAGATGGAGAACTAAAAATTAACACAGAAGCCGTAAAGTCTATCCATTTCGACTTTAAATCGGACAAAGACAATATAAAAGGTACTCCATTCATGTCCGAAGACAAACCGTGGATGAAGTTTCTGAAAGACTTGCCTAAAAACTTCGGCGACACAACCAAATGGGTACGCCCTAACTTTGTGCGTCTTACTCCCTACACTCCTTACACCACATGGCATGAAGATCCGGTTAATGATCCCATTTTCTTGAAAAGAAAAGACTCTCTGACAATGTCATGGAAACTAAATATCAAACTGATTCCCGGTTTGCGAAACGGCTATGTAATATTACCTGCCGGCATGGATCAAACGGTAACTCCCAGTAATAACCCATTAATAGGAGGACTGGATGCCGACAATTTTCTGTATGAATCTTTAACCAAACGAGGACGTGCCATCCGACGTAATCGTAATCGTGCCAAAGGTTGGAAAATCTATCAAAGTTACGTACCAACCCGACAGGATTCTATCTTGTTTCCTAGAATCAGCAAAGTATCTGAACAAGATTCATTGCCCAAACAAGACACTTTGCTTATCAAAAAGGATTCAGCAATTATTAACCAAAACTCATTACTTCTTAAAGACAAAATAAACGGCAAGGACCAGACAAAGAAAAGCCGCTAAATGATTCCACTTCAGTTCTGTTTTAAATGCCCAAACAGAAAATAATGTAAATACAGCCAATGTGATAACTTCTTGAATCACCTTGAGTTGCATAATATCAAACGGTCCTCCACTATCTTTAAACCCAAGACGATTGGCAGGAACCTGAAGACAATATTCAAAAAAAGCAATTGCCCAACTAAATGCAATCACACCAATCAACGGAAGGGCTGCAAACCAACTAAACTCTTGTCGCATTTTTAAATGACCATACCAAGCAAACGTCATAAAGACATTTGAAAAAATCAGCAATATTACTGAATAAATACCATGAGACAACATATATTTTAATCTATTTTTTATCCGGAAACAATCTGCCTATAATATCCATTACGCTTTTAACAATTGCATATCAACAAGCATTTTTGGAGTGCAAAGATAATGGAAATAATCGAATTAAGAATAATACAATGAGTTATTGCCGTAACAAACATGTTTTATTTCCAATGAACAAAAAAGCAACCAACTCCACTCTTTCAATCTGCTATTTGTTAAGAAAAAAGTTTGTTTGCTAAACCATGTTATAACAAGCGTTTTTTTATTTCTAAAATTTGGAACTATCTCAAGAATACGTACCTTTGCATTGTGTTTTTCATAGTATTAGATTTAAGGTTAACAAAAGATTGGCTGTCTGGGAAGATAGCCTTTTTTTATTGCCATATATGAAGAAAGTGTATTTAAAATGCTGATTGTTAAATCATTATCTAATGGGTGGTTAATCGGGTGAGAGGCTGAAATAAACAAAAATAGTGGGTAACCTCTATTCTTATGTAGGCTTCTATGTAGGCAAAAATTAGCCTACATGAGTACACATAAACCCAATTAATATGTATTCAATCAACATTAAAGGGAAAGTGACCCCAAAGGACAAAAAACTGGTGAAATTGGAAATGATATTTTTCCAAACAGGCTACAACCGAGTTTCTAAAGTGCTTAACATTACTGGTCCTATCAAGGACTGGGATAATGCCTCTCAATCATTTATTTCCAAGACAAGTGACGCTATTAAAAAGAATAAGATGCTTCTTGACCTGAAACTGAAGTATCAGAAGGTTGCAGAAGAGTGGGAAGAAGAAGGGCGCAAATGGAGTCCCGCTGAATTGGCTCTTAGCTTTGAGAAAAAGAAAGAGAAAGAAATCAAGGAGGAAGACCGTTCTCTATCCTTATCTCAGATGATTGACTATTTGATTAATAAATTCTCAGAGAAGGAAAAGGAAAAAAATGGCAAGATAGTTAAATGCCTGGGAAGTGTCAAAGATTATAAGATTATGAAAAAGGCATTCGAGGAATTTACACAGAAGAAATATAATAAGCCATTATCTGTGTTTTATTTCAGTGACATAACCAAACAGTTCCTTTTAGACTTCGTTTTGTATACACAGAAAAAAGGAATTGCTAATGGCAATAAGGCAGGTTTAAATCAAAAGTTACGCAAACTAAGAGCAATAGTCAACTATGCCAAAGGGCTTAATATGTACGGTGCAGCCCCAGAGATATTCGGTTGCGTAGAGGATAAGATGAAATGGCATAAATTCGAACCGAAAACCGTTTCCAAAAGAGTAATACAGTTGATTGAGAATGTGGATAGAAGCCTGTTCTCGCCAAAAGAGCAACTTCATTTGGATTTATTTCTCTTTAGTTATTACACGGGAGGTATGGCGAATGTCGATGTCTGTCATCTGACTTATGATCAGATTCAAGGTAATCAGGTCATCTATGAACGAATAAAATTTCCCAAAATAGGAAAGCCTTTGTTGATAGAGAAATCAAAACGGATTATAGAGAAGTATAGAGGGCAATGCATTGATAACTATGTGTTCCCTGTATTTACAAGGAAACATACAACTGAAGCCAAAATGCGTAACAGAGTCATTCAAATATCAGATAAAGTTAGCAAGACACTTACAAAAGTTTGTGAGATTCTGGATATAAAAGAGAATATAACCTGGTATTCCGCACGTGGTACATTTATTTCCCGTATGGTGGATGCAGGTTGTTCTCCGGCAGTAGCAGCAGAACAGGCAGGAAACAGTATCGGGGTAATCTTTAAGCACTACTATAAATATACAGAAGGTGAAACTTTATTGACGAAAATGAATTCTGTATTCTAAAACAGAGAGTAATAATTTGAAACGGACATCAATAGAAAGTCAAAAACTCTATTGATGTCCGTGCTATATTAGCGTGAGTTCGACGAATTTTATTAAAATGAATGAACTATCTTTCATCACTTTCCAACCTATGCCCCCTTTCCCTGAGTAGCTATACCTTTGAGTTCATTTATCTGCTTATTTCAAATGTCCACTTATTCAATTTGTTATACAGGCTTTTTCCCCCACAATCCTAAACTTCGCCAAAAGACCCCGAACGGACAAAGAGATTTAGGTATAACTGCGCTATAGATACTCTGTTGCTCTGGGCAGATACCTGTACGTTTGACATCATTACTGATTATTTTTGAGCGAATGCAGTCTTTGTACATCTGGCAGTGGTGGCCTCTACTATTCAGAGCCAAAAAAACTTCCTTGTACGCTTCAAAGTACCATAAGCAAATATTCATCACTTGATGAAACTGTAATGCTTTAGCCGGTGGTTTAATAATAGCTTCAGACAAGTCGTTTTTAACAGTCGGGTGTCCAAGTAAGTCAATGACTATTTTGGCAACACGCGATAATCCATCTCCATCGTATTGCATGAAATATCGCATGATACGTGGGTTCTGTCTTAAGAACAATATACGTTCAAACTCTGCTTTAAGCCAATCCTTATTTGCTTTAAACATAGGTAAATAGAAAATCTGGTCAAACTCATCAAGAATTTCCTTGTACATATCTTCCAGCTTGTACCTACCTCCGTTAACAATGTTTTTTAAAATATCCAACAACTTCTCATCATTAGGATTGTTGGCAAAGTCAACGTCTTTTAGTTCCTTTATCAACAGATAAAAAACGTATCCCGGGTTGAATGCTGTTGACAAACACAAATCCATCATCCAGAAGATCCATTCAGTAGGTATAGTGGTAATATTAGGATAAATGTACTCTGCAAGTTTTTCTGCCAAGCGATAAGGGTATTCGGTAGTTGGACTGGCTGGAACTTTATTTAAGTTTGCTAGATAACCATGCTCTGCCATTGAAGCCATATTCTCACAGATTATTTCCCCACCAAAGACGATGCTTTCCTTGTTTCCGTTTCGGTCTTCGATAGTTACTCTTAAAGTTTCAATCTTTTCCTTTATGTTTGGTTTTATAATCAACTTCTCCTCAATAGCAACAATTTTAACTATGCTCTTGTCAAAAGGATGCTTATTATCACGAGGCAAAGTCCTCACAGTATCACCCATGTATATTGGCATAAGGTCATAATTGCGTTTTACGTAGCTGAAAAGACGAACATCAGAAGGGGCATGAGCCGGTATCTTGATATTGCTAATCCTTTTACTTACAGCGTATGCAGCTTGAGCTTTAGTATAGAGGATGATATCAGATAGTTTCATCAGTCCATACATGGTCGATATATCCTGCAAGAAGTGTATATACTCATGAAGATAAAGGGAGAACTGGAACTCGTTCAATTCTTCCTTGAAGTTGGTTAAGTCAATAGGCAAGTCCAGCACAATGCTAAAAGCCGAAGTATTATATTTATTACTACCTAAATAATTCCACAAGTCCATTAGAATCTTTTCTGATATTTATTTTTGTTACCCGTTGGCAGAATTAAACAGTTAAAAGAATAATTCTTAAAAGAAGTTGTACCTGTCGTTGATATTTAATAAATTAAAGGCATGTGGCTTTTTACTTTATAATCACTTTGTGCACAACTTGAATGCAATATTCGCATTTTTTTTCGACTTCTGCAAACAAATAACAAAAAGCTGGTGAATGAATATGATAATATGTCACGTCGTGGTTTTGTTCCTAAATTTTCAGATTTGAAAATCATAATTTTAGGTTCGGTATTCAAAATGATAGGTATTAACGTCGGGGCATTCTCTTTATCAAGCTATGAAAATATAAGAAGGAGTTTGTAACCTGATATCACGTTGGCAAAATATTACCAGACATAAGTTCACCCTTTGCTTGTGTAGCACAATCCGTGAAAAGATGGATAGGTAAACAAATTAAGGCTTTGTTTTTATCGAATGTTAAAGATTCTTTTTTCTGCTATATATAGAAGATTTCCCATTCTTCTTCATTAAGCGCAGTTTACGTGGTATCTTACTGTATGACTTTACTTTTCAAACCGTCAAAACGTTTGTTTCTTCTGGTATATCTTCTTATAATTGCACCAGAAAAACAGATTTAGATAATGGAAAAAGAAAATATTTTTGATGAAGTAGATATGCTGGACATACTGATTGACGGGAACTTGGATGTGCTTGATGCGTTTATCCGACAGTATGGCATCAACTCTATTAATGAAGACAACCGGGGTATTCTGGCTATTTGTATTTTAGAAGGACGGACAGACCTGGCTCTGCACCTGATAAATGAAACAGAGATCGACCTTAACCAAACAGACCGTAACGGATACACTCCCCTACATTTTGCTGTCCAGGAGAATAATTACAGTGTGGTTGAAGCATTGATAAGGGAAAAAGCGGCAATAGACCCTATTGACAGATTTGGGAATACTCCATTGTATAAATGTGTAACAGAAAAAGTTAATGTCAATATCACGAAAGTGCTGTTAGAGAACGGGGCAAATATTTCCATAGAAAATAGTTTTGGCTATAGCCCGATGATTGTGATACAAAAATCATTACCGGAATTACAAGTTTGGCTGAAAAATAAAGAATAATACTATTGAATACAAAATAAAACTCTACTTTTACATATATAATTGATAAAAAGGAAGTATAAAAACAGACAGATAAGAATAAATAAGGAGACTAAGTATTTAATATGCGTTTAGCTATATTCCAACAATCCAAAACGGCCAAATTATAGATACGTCAAATAGAGTATAAGTTAAGCGTTCATGTATTGCGTGGACGTAACTTATCATTGACATGAGGCATGGCCATTTCCGGATTGTGTAGGTTAATGTTCCACGCATTTCATTTCAAATCGTTTGCAAGAATGCAAACTCAAAATTAAAAATATGAAAAAAGACAAGGAAATGATGTCGGCCCCCACTGCCACACAAGAGCAAATTGAACAGGCAAATGGAATGGTTAATGCAATGACAGAGGCTGGTATGGTAATAACAGAAGAGGGTACTAACGAAAAAAAGTTGATTGAGGTGACTCTTGCCGATGGAGTAAAAGTGATTTGTGAGTTAGACGAAAATAACATGGTAAAAAAGAACTGGGGTATCAGATCGTAATCTGACGCCCCATATTTTGAACTGACTAAGTTAACCACGGATTTTTATATGGATCGTAACTGGTCTGGAATGTAGAGAGTTGCCAATCCATCACCGGTTTTTTATCTTCGGATAATTTTCTTGGAATTTGTGGATTCAATTTCAATTTTGCAGCATCTGACAACCATTTCATCGAACTTTCATAATCTTTGATGCGTACAATTGATACATTGTTTGGCGCTATAAGCTTGGTTAGTTCATACATAGCCAGTCTGACCATGTGTTTTTTCAAGTTGAAATTCCTGGGGTCATTCGGGGAGAGGTTCCTGCCTATCTCCGGCATATCTGCATTGGGGTCCAGTTCCGGATAAAAGACCTTGTTGTTCTTTACTACATATTCGTGTCCATTCAATTCATATTTATTGTATTCGGGGTCGTAATCGGCAACAGCACCCCAATTGGCCGATTCCAGTGGTGTTTGGTTATTGTCGAAACCTTCCAAAGACATTAGCGTATAAAATCCACGCTCGAAAAGCACTATATCCCACAAGTTATACTCTATGGGTTGCCATTCTTCATAAAAAGCCTCCAGCCAACCCACAACCATGGGGATACGTATATCATAGAATTTGTAGCCGTTTTCATGCAGGCATGTATAAGCAGTTTCATTACAGACCACAAAGTCACCTTTGTAGTAGGTCTCAAACTGGGAATAAGGCTTGATATTATCTATTTCCTGTCCGGTATATTCCTCCCAGTATTCAAAAGATGCAGGAGCCTTATATCCGCTTATGGCACGGATTACTTCACATATCCGTCCTTCGTGATATATATGTACGCCTACTGGATAAGTAATTTTCCGGTCATATCCGGCGATATATTTTCCTTTGTTCAATTCCTGTTCCACCTCGTAGTTTTCACTCAAGTATTCGATAAGGCTCATTTCTGCGCTTTCTTCCGCTTGAATGAACCTGTCATCATTTCCTCTTGTCATCTGGGATAGCGCATCGGCTGTTACAACTCCTAGATAGTCATCGTTATTTAAAAAGCGTCTATACATGATTTTTAATAGTTAAATCCTTCATTAATCACTGCAGTGGATAGAATGCTTACATTCGCATCGCCCGATTTAAACTTGTACCAGGCATCCCGGAGGTAGTAACAGAGCAGATAGTCTAGACAATCGGATAAATGCCCGTAACGCTCGTATTTGACTCCTGTTTTGGGGTCTGTAACCTTCGCCTTACTCTTGGTCCCATCTTCATTACGTAGTTGGTAGATTAAGTCTTCGGTTAACCTGCGGCAACGGAGGTCTATCATTATTTCCCAGCCGCAATAACCGGAGAAAACTTCGTTGATAAATTCACAGCGCGTAGCTTGGGGAGGTTGCTTCTTCAATAATTTAACTTTCGGTCGAAGTACGCCCTTTCCCATCATGTCTGCAATAATCGTATAGTTGTTCACACCGTCTTCGCTTGCTGTTGATCGCTGGAGCCCGGCAGGGTCACCCGTTACATCAACCCCTCCGATGTGCTTGTCCCGATAAAGTTTGGTTCTCATTTTCCGCGCCAAAGCAGGTGTATTGTTTTCCTTTTCTTCCGGTTTGCCTAAAATCTCTTCCAAGATGTACACTTTTTTATTTTCATAGTCAATCTGGGCTGTGATGGAGGACATTTGTGGGGCTACATTAAAATCCCATGATGTGATGAGAGGTCTTGTCGGGTCATAGACACTTTCCTTCAGATTGGCTACCAAATGCTTCGCTCCGTCAAATTTATTGTAAATTGCCATTGAATTGGCTTCGACAAAATCCCAGTTACCGTACAACAAGCGTTCTTTTGTGGCTTGGTCACGAATTTTATTAAGAGCAGCTTCATAGGTTTGGCGGAACGCAACGTTAGGGTTGTCAAAAACAGAAAAAGGAATGTAGGCTTCACCATCTCTGGGAGTAACCTTATCGCCGTTCTCATCCTGTACAAACCTTGACCGGACCCAATTTGTCGTAGGGTTGGTAGTCATCAGCATACGGGAAGTCTTAAAAGTCTCATGGGTCCTCCAACGTAAACGGGAGAAGAGAACTTCAATGGCCTTCTCACTGATTTCACTGACCTCATCGACCATTGCAATCGTATATTCGGATGAACCGAAACGCTCGAAGTTCGGATCACTGGGAATATCCGCCATTTCTTTCATTATAATGACACTATCGTTCCAAAGGGTTAATGTGCCTTCTATATTATTGATTTTGAAGTTGGCATCTTCTTTGAGTCCCCAGTCTTTCAGTACACTTTTGATTGTGTTCCAAGTGGATTCTTTCAGGCTTTTTAGAGTCTTACGCGCTACCACGGCACGAATGTTTTCAAAACGGATGCAACTACTTATTAGCCAGACACTACCCAAGTAACTTTTGCCTCCCCCAGCAGCTCCGCCCCCCAGTATTAGCTGTGCTAAATTTTGGTTATGACAATGTACACACTCTGGCCGGTACTGAGGATTATGGTTTATATCATAGCCAACCAGTACCTGTTCTATATCGCCCCCACATAATGGGCAATAGTTGGGTTGCAGTAGTTTCCAAAGTTCATATTGCCGGGGTGATGGTTTAAAATCAATCAGGATGTTTTTGGGGGCTCTTAGTTTGTTTCCTGCCATTATCTGATGATTTCGATTATAATCTCATTTTCCTTACTTAAAATGGCATTCAGAGCATCTGAGGTAGCCCGTGATTCCAGTACTTTGCCTTTTACAGTGTTTTTACCAACGATGATGCAACCGGCAGAGGCGGTTTGGTCGTTGCCGCTGTGAATCAAAATGCCGATAAAATGCGGGACGTCATGCAGGTAAGGCAATACTCGTTTGAATTTGGGACTGTATTTCATAGTAACCTTGTATGTACCAAACGGAATAGCAGTTTCTGCATAGACTTTGCCCGAGCATGTACAGGAAATGCCTTTGGGCGTATTTGGACAAATAGAAGGTAATTCTCTTACTGTGTCTTCGATGGTGTTACAGAAGAACTTATCGTCAATGAATAGATCTCCGATAGTGTAATTAGCACCGAGAAATTTTCTCTTTAATGTGAGTTTCATCATGGAGTAGTTTAGGTTATAATACATTAAAGAGTAGATAGAATGCCTTAAATATGGTTATTGTAGGTAGAAAATTAGAGGAATATAATGTGGTTGGTGTATTGTATTTCATTATATTTACGGAAACAAAAACAAAGACGATATGATGACACTGACAAGACTTATTCCTCTGTATAAGAAAATCAAACAAAATAATGAAACTTATGCATTCTTTGACTTTAAAAAGAATGGAGTTACTTTTCATATCTTCTTAGATATAGAGACCAAGCCTAATTACTTATTAGGTTTTATGGTTCCAGGAACTCAATTTAACCTTTGGATAGATGTTACTGAGGATTTTAAAATTGATACTTATATTAATGAAAAATATGGCGAACTAATGGAAGTACTTAATTTAAAATCTGATCCTGAGAATAAATTCTCTACCAACGCTTTTTTCAGTGAATTCAATGAAAAGATTCCATCGGATTATATGAAAGCTCCTAAAAACGTACTTAATGATATTGCAATAAAGAAGTATGATGTAGAAGAAAACGAGAGTTTATACTATCTAAGTTTTAGGAGACTGCCTCCAGGTTGGCATAGAACAGAAAAGAATTCGGAAAAGACAAGGTTGCTTTTGCCAAAAATCTATGAAAGAATAAAGGACCGGGATAATATATCCATAAATTATACACCCTTTCCAAATATACGAGAGGATGATGATAGATTAAAATAAGTAAGGAAACAAGTCTAAAGTAAAAAAAGGAAAGAAGTATGGGAAAGCAAGCAAATATTATACCACCACTCCAAATTATAAGGAATAACCCTTTAGAACAATTACCAATTAATTATATATGTAGGTTTTCAATTATAGCCACCAACTTTTTTTCTTCAGAAAATCAGTTAGCAGGTTTCCTACTACGGTTAACACTATTGTGCCAACACAGTAAACAATCAACGCCACTGTACATCATCTTTTTATAAAATTATTTTTTAACAGATTTATTGTCTTTGACCAAATTACATTCAATAAATGCTTTCCCGCTTCGTTGGATATAGTACTCATTCCCTAATATCTGAGTGAGTTTAGTCATATCAAAGCAAATATACAATATTTATATTGCAAAAACAAATTTTAAGCAATAAAAATTCTTTATTCGTTAATAAACTATGATTTACGTGATATATCGTAATATCATTGTCTTTTGTACCGGTTTATAATCATAAAGTTTTCTCCGATACATCTATAAATGAAACTTATTAACTATCTTTGTGATTATAATCTTTTAATATTATGATTTACTTAATTATAGACACTAATGCTTGGATATATATGTGCAATGCGCATGGGCTTAGTAAAATAGGCCAAGATGAATGTCATCATATAAAAATATTCAATAGCCTTAAACGGTTAGTGGATGAAGGAAGAGTTATTATTTTATCCAATCAAATTATTATAGCTGAGTGGCAACGGAATAAGAAACATTGTTACGAATTCATAGAGCATTTGAAAAATCGCAAGAAAGATATTGAACACAAAATAAGAAAAAGTAATTTTGATGGAGATCCTGAAGAGAAGGAAAAACAAAAAGAGAAATTAATAGAAGCAGAGAGGCTAATTACTATTAATGAACAACATATCGATAATGTGGAACAGCTATTAATAGGTCGCACTATACATTATCCAATAACTGATTTATCTAAAATACAAAGTGCAGATCAGGCAATTGCCAAAAAAGCTCCATTCACCGGGAAAAAGAGCAATAGCATGGCTGATATGGTAATTCTTCTCAGTGGATTAGAATTTATAAAATCAAATTATGGTACTGAACTTTTCCCGGACCACATAGCTTATCCTGTAAGTTACTTTGTCTCTGCCAACAAAAATGATTTTTCGTCAAAAGAAGATGAGACTCTTATTCATAAAGACATAGAGCCTTTTTTTCAATCTTCAGAAACACAATATAGAACCAATTTAGGTACGTTGATAAATGAACTATTCTCAGAACCTGTTTTAAGCGAACTTGATATACAAGATTTCGATGAATATATGGATGCAAGTGAAAACTTAGTAGCTTGTCCTAACTGTGATGAAAGTTATTACGGTTTTATTGATTTCAAAAATCCAATTACATTAAGAGATATGAATTATCCATTGTATGATAACGATCAATTAAGGTTCGATTTTGAAACATTATCAACTGAAGAACTAAATGAAAGAGCCTATCTTAAATCGTTTGAAGGGCATTGTAACTCCTGCTGGGAGACTTTTATAATATGTCCGATATGTGATGAAGTAGTTCATATAGAATATGGAGAGGATAGCGTTTGTGCTGGGTGTGAAAGCGCCTACCGCACAAAAGTCACAAGGGAAAAAGGATTGGATGGAGTGGAATACACATTACTAAAGAATTCGCAAGATAGCGAATAATGATAAATGAGTATATGTAAAATCATAACAATCAAAAAAATGAATACAGGTATTTACATTGATGATTCGGGAACTACAGGACAGGTCTCAGGTAGCCGGTTTTCTTCCCCAAATACCAAAAGTTGGTATGCAGTGGTTTTCACACCCTCAAACCGAGTTTTAGCAAATGCTTTTATGCATGATTGCTTAAAAGACCTCAAAAAGGACTATAATGCGAATGAATTTCATTTTAAGGACGTGTATAATGGGAAAAATGAATTTAAAGATATTTCATTGGGTGTAAGACTTAATATTTTGGAGGAGTTTGCAGGTTTCTTCAAAGAACATCAGTTTCCTATTGTATGTCAGAGCTTCTCGCCCGATGAATATACAAGGAACAATTTAGTAAAGGGGGTAGATATACAAAAAATTGATGATTTCAATCTTAATAACTATAGCGACTTCAGTTTATATCATCTTTTATTACGCATAAAAAGCCATATTGCAGACTTAAATGTCTGCCCTAAGCCATTTGAAATCATTATTGACCAAGATGGTAAAAAGGTAAATGTGTCACGAACCGTAAATTTATTTGGCGATGATCTATTAAACCGACAGATACAGTATAAATCTTCTGAAGATGAACATCTAATTCAACTTGCAGACTTTGCCGCCTTTTGTTTGAATAGGGTTAAATGGATTCAACAGAATAACAGCCATTTGAGTAAGCCTATAGATATGACTTTTTTAGAACTTTGTAGTCGTGCTGACTTTAATACACTCAATATGGTGAAAAAACATATTGAAAAAGGAACGGATTTAAAGCAAGAACATGATGATCTATTACAAGGTCGTTATGATAGAAATAAATCTTTGCCTAAAATAAACGTGAAAGACTATAGGGAAGAACTCGCAGAGAAGAATAAGCCTATTACTTGATGGAATATCAGCTCATAAATATAAAGAAGGTACTCTTTCGAAGGACACTTTAAAACCAAATCGTTATTTGTAAATATATTTCCTTATCATTCATTAGAGGTACATTTTGAATGAACATTTACTTGCCACTTTCGTCTTGCATATCAATATATTCAAGATACATGGATTAAATATTATTAACTCTAAAAGTATCAGTAAAAGTGTACCTGACAAAGAAAATTTGTATATTTACAAATTAATTGAAAGGAAATATTAATATTGGTCAAATTATTAAATCTACATATTATGTACTGGACATTATTATCGAAGATTTATAGTTATAAATCAATGGAACAAGAAATAGCTGCTATCTATGATACTATCAGAAATATCTATTCAGATATTTCTAAAGCTCATATAGATACAGCCAAACAATTAATCAAAGGGGCGGAAAATAACATCAATACTGTAAGTAAGATATCAAATGCAATTTCTAACTTAGTAATGGCATACAACATAAATAAAAGAGCTTTAGATTTAAGAAAAGATAAAAAGTTCTTATTTGTCGTTTGGGATGATGAGCCAGTAATTCCTTACGAGAATAAAGATAAATATATAGAACATATATCATATTTAGCTGGCATTATATCAGTATTGTATAAATCTATTTTTGATTTCAATGAAGCAAATCGCTGGAAAAAAATAGCAGGAGAAGAATATGCAAAACTCTATGAATGGGATCATCGTATCATAAGTATAGAAGAAGTTCAAAGAGTGAATACTTCGTTTGTAGAATGGGAAGATTATGAGTATGAAGAAACTCACGGGGCAGTAGATAATGTTGTATCTATGACTTTTACGGGCAGTAGACTGGTTTTAACAAAATCAGGAAGAGAATATGTTGATAGTTTAAGAAAAAAAATCATTGATAAATTTGAAAAATCTATAGAAGATAGAAGTATTAGTAATGAATATATACAGAGTATAGAAAAGGCATATAACGATCAATTAGGACCATGCTTAAATGTAAACGATTATAATTATATATGGAATACATGTTGTAAACTATATTACATTTTAGATTCTATAAATAAAAAATTTAATCACCCATACCATCATAATGAATTCGACCAAAGATTGATTCATCATATTGCAGGAAGAGCAAAAAAAACAATTAAAATATTAATGTCTTCCTCAGAAGAGGAAGACGCTTATTATATTTGGGAACATTTAAAATCGTACAAATATGTTTCATGATGCAGTGTATAAATTTGAAACGAATAGGCATTCACAATAAACATGGATTGTCTGTTGTATACCATTATGAGATGAACTTGCTAATTTCTTCGATCTGGCGGGCGGCTTTTAGCTTCATGGCTTCCAGTTCAGTGTTGTCGTCTGCCAACTTTTGCATTTTTGCTTGGTTCTTGTCAATTTGTACGGTCATGTCTGCCTGAATACCACGTAATTTTTCGATGGTGGCGGTGAATACACGGTTAGCACTCTTGATTTTTCTTTTGAATGATTTCTTAAACATAGTTTACTTTTTTTAAATATGAATGAATTCTGAATAGTTAATTCGCACGTGAGGATTATCACTACTGATTGTCTGATGTACGGCTTTCACGCCCCACTATGTTTTAAACGGTAGAAAAGTATTTTTGAGGCCATAATGGGTTGTTTTTGAAGCTGAATCTATTAATTCTATACTTCCTTCCGCCTTTTAATTAGAACCACGGAAAATTTAGTTTTTCCCAACTGAAGTTCACCAGTTTTCTATCTACTTACAAAGGTACAAATAATACGTGAGTTTTTCGCCAAGTATGTCAACTAAATGCAAGGGAGTTTCACGCTTATTGTTTTACTGAACAAAGGGGAAAAAATAGAATTAATTCTTTTCCCTCTATTTGACTTTACTTTAATGGACGTATATATTAGTACGTGGGTAAAGTAAAGTTGTCAAGCGAATAATTTGATTTTATCTAATTATAAACAGGATAAATGTAGCTATTTTACAAAAACAGGTAGTATAATATTCTATTTCTTATTTTATTTGATATATTTGCAATCAAAGAAGAAATAGATTGACTATGATAGCAGAATTTACAGTAGAAAACTTCTACTCAATAAGGTCGACTCAAAAAATAAGCTTTGAACCTTCATCAGACAGTTTTATGTTGGATGAATACACTTATGAAGTTAAGGATGGTGTAAGATTACTGAAAGTAGGAATAATATATGGGGCTAATGCGTCTGGTAAAAGCAATGTGCTGGAAGCTATAGATTTTTTCAAGATGCTGGTGTTAAGGGTGCCAAAAGGTCGTAATGATACTACTAGAGTTGTTCCTTTTTTATTAGACGAAACATCAAAGACTAAAACGACAAAGATGTCTATGTCTTTTTATGTGAACCAATTGAAGTATATCCTTAGCTTTGAGCTTGATAAAAAGCGTATATATTCCGAAACATTAACTGTATATGAATCCATACGCCCTACAAAACTTTATAGCCGTAGCTATGATCCTTATACAGATTCTTCAGTTATAGAATTTGGAATAAACCTGAAAATGGCAAAGAAAAATCAGGATACCATAGCAGGAAACACAATAAATAACTGCAGTGTGCTTGCTGCTTTTGGAAACTGCAATGTAGGGAAGACCAAGCTAAATGATGTCTATGACTATTTTGCAAAGCAAGTAAAAGATGTTCTTGCTCCTGGAATGCTTTTGTCGGGATATGTGAAACGTCATTTGGATAAGGACAAGGATGGAAATCTGAAGAAATTTATTTTGAACTTTTTAAAGGATTCGGATTTTAATATTGAAGATGTTACTCTTCATGAAGAAGAAGAACTTATAACGCCTGAACTAGAACAACTGATTCAGAAAGCTCCAATTGCTGATGATGCAAAATCAGAAATGTTGAAAAAAGGTAAAATAACAAATACGGAATTGACATTCACTCATAGGACAGGGAATGGTTTATATGAATTATCTGAAGAGTATGAATCAAACGGTACTATGAGATTTTTAGGAATGGCCATAATACTGAATTTCCTTCTGAAAAATAACCAGTTTGTACCCATAGATGAAGTTGAAACAAGCATTCATTATGAATTGCTATCCTATTTTATAAAAGTATTCTTGGCTAATAGCAATCAGACTTCACAAATGCTATTGACTACTCACGACATTAACCTATTAAATGAGGAGTTTATACGACGTGATACAATATGGTTTACGGATAAAGATGAACAGGGAGAAACAAATGTGGTTCGTCTTTCAGCTTTAGGGTTACATAAGAATCTCTCGCCTTATAATGCATATAAACAAGGTAAATTAGTGAAACTGCCATTCTTGGGTAGCCAGTATTTTAATTTAAATGATTGATGCAAAGGAACAAACGGTAACAAAAAGTTTATAGATAGAACATTAAAATGATTAATTTACAATTATCCAATTGGAAGAGCATACTACAGGATATTTATTGTCCTGTAATAGGCTCTATATGGGTTGCTCCTAATGGTATTTGGGATAATCATTTTGCTCACAACAAGGACAAAGATGATTTTCATCCGTCTGTTGTTGGAAGAGTATTTGATGAAAACAAAAAATGCTGGATAATTCCAGGAACGTCCAAAGACTATAATAAGGGCACAAATGTCTTTAGGGTAAAGATCAATCCAAATGATCCCGATTGTCCTTACTCTTACTTCTTGATAAAACTTAGAATGACATATAATTCTAAGGATTTAACTAATTTGCAACGAGGTTGGAATGGAATAGACTCCTTAAGTGACAGCCAAATAGAAGAACTCAAATTACAAATCAAATTTAGCCTAGGAATCAATGTTTAAGGAAGAATATCTATTAGAGTTGCTCTCTGGAAAACTAACATCCAGAGGCTACGCAAACATACTTGGTACGATTACTTCGATGGTGAGGAAATACCAGTGGAAGAAAAGTATCATAGTATCGGATCATAATGACAATGATTGGCAAAGTGATGATATTAAGGAATTGAGTCACCAGTTCTTTGAGTGGATTATATCCAAAAATAAGATTAAGTATTTGTCAAAAGTGCCATTTGAATATTTGTCTTATTATTTTACACAAATGTTCATTTCTTTTGTTTCAAACAGAATTAAGGAAGAACAACAAAAGGTCGGTCTGAGTTTTCAAAAGTGTCAGGAACTTGTTCAAGAAATATGCCAAGAAGACTATGATGAAGAAACTCACGAACATAGTGCTTATGTTAAAAGTTCAATGTCCGATGGTAATAATTGGATAGATAAGTTAGATGATGTCGTTAAGTATCTTGCTCATTATCCAATAAATGAAGATACTAAACATTTTAAGCCAATTGTTAAACTGGCAATAGAAGATATTCTTTTGTCGGCTGATGGTTATGTATCGGTTTCTTCTTTGGCTAAAGCTGTCTTTGAATTATTAGATCAGTCAGTCTTCAAGACAAATATGTCAGAAAATCAAATTGTTTATAATCAACTTGACGATGAGCAAACCAAAGCAATAAAGACAATAATCGAAGACGTAGGTCAAATAGATTCACGTATATTCTTAGAGTACATATTTCAGAATACAGGTGGTATATCATTATCATCCATCGCTGATAAGTATAACCTTCCGAAAAGCTCTGTCCATCGCAAGATAGAAGATTTTAAGAAAAAAATTTTCTCTACTTATGTGCCTAATAATGAAGAGGAAGGTATTTCTTTCTTGCAAAATATTGCTTTAGCTTTGGACAAAATATCAGAAACGGGAGTATTACCATTATGACAAACGTAGAATATATGAACATCATAAATGATTTCCTCAAGAACCCAATAATTCCTGAGGTGAAAGAAGACATTATAGTATCAGATAAAGAATTGGCCAGCATTAACGACTTATTCGCTTCGAATGGTGTGCCTGTCAATTATTTGCATCTACGTCCTAAAATCAAAGAGAATCAGATATGGACAATTAAAAGAAGTTATATGGATTACGAAGGAATACTCCAGTCGGCTGCTGCTCCTATTATGGTTTTATTGGTTTCTCAAGAAGAAATGATAGGAGAAGATGGAATGTTTGTTAGAGTATGTCCTATATCTCCATTTGTTGAAATGGCTTCTGAGAATGATCAAATTTGTGAAGAGGAATCAATAACAGGTTTTCCTTTCTTTATAGAGAGATGGAATGAGCAGCCAATTCTTACTGAAATTCTGGATAAATACGTAGGTGATTATTATTTGGATAGCTCTTCCAAAGACTGTAAGTTGACAAATGATCAAGAAGAATTCAGAGAAATAGAAATATCAAATGCTCGATTCTTAAACCATTCTGTGATTGCGTTTATGAATAATCTTGAAAGGTCTGAGAATTTTTCATTCTCTGTAGATGTTAACTATGAGGATTATTCTAAGACAAAACACATGCCTCAAATGAATGTCCTTAAGCCAAGATTGATTCCTCTTAATGGACATGAAGAATATGCGATGGCTGCCAGAACCAATAATATTATTTCTGAGAATGATTGCATTGAGTTCAATTATGAGCATATGCCTTTCTCTATTGAGGTCAGGAAAAAGAAAGCAGAGTTCATTTTAACTATTATTCCAAAAGTAGAAGTAGTACTGCGGAATCTAGAAAACAAACAAATAGAAGGTACCTCAAATTCTGAGAGAATAGTATATGGAGGTTTGCGAAAAGGTTTATACCAAATAGAATCTCCACTTCTGAATAAAACGATAACAATTAGATTAAAGTAATAATATGGCAGGAACTTACATCCCACTCATAAAAAGAACTAAATGGGTTGATCTTAGTAACGAACATAAAAAACTAAGAGAAACTGTAGAGTCTGATCTAAAAGAAGGCTGTAACAAAGGCAATATCCAACCAATAATGTTACAGGGGGCTTTTGGTATTGGTAAATCAACAACATTATACTATCTATTCCATTACGGTTGGGAAGTGCTAAAAACGCCTACCTTCTACATGCCTTTGGCTAAGATTGTTGATGCTGTAAAGAAGGAAGCAGAGTCATTGGAATCTGGTAAGGTTCAAAATAACCAACTTAGCAGAATTATCAATAGTATCATTAAAGAGCAGATCGACAAATTGAGAAACTCTAATTGGAATGATATAAACGATATTGATTTCCCTGATTTTAAGTCTGGTGATGATTCTGAGAATCCAAGCTTAAACCAGTATTTGGAAGATTTCATTCCTGTCACATTGGATTCAAATGATACCAAAGAATCAGAAATTAGCAAACTTGTTTTTTCCGAAGAAGTTATCCGCCAAGCATTAGAAAGCACTACACCTCCTATACTCCTTGTGGATGAATTTGAGTCAAAATTCTATGAACTCAAACGTTATGTTGAATCATCTGGGGGTGGTATCCTTCGTGAATTGTTTGATCAAGTTGTTCAGACAAAACCTTTCTTATTAGTTATTGGCAATGGACCAGCTTCTGGCTATGAAGTAGCAAAAGAAAAGGGAACAGATGGAAATAATGATAGCGAAACAGCTGCTAATAGAAGACTGAAGACAATTCAGATTCCATTTCCAACGGTAGCCTTACTTAAACGTAAGTTTATGAAGGAGTGCGCTAATGGATATGTGAATTTTATATGGTGGATGTCTCGTTGTCGTCCAGGTCATATACAGAAATTGTGGGATGCCATTGATTATAGTATTTATAAGGAATATGATGCAACAGAATTCCTTGTAAAGGACATTTTCAATGAGCCAATAGATGAAAGTGGTGAAGAAGTAAAATACCTAAAGGTTTCTTATTTCAATCAAATGAATAGTTACATTCGTCCGATTGTTGGTAGACTTTTACTAGATTTTGAACCACAATCCATTAAGATTGAGGATTCATACAGAGAGGCAATGAAGGATAGTGCAGAAGATTTCTTCTGTACAGATGAGTTAGTATCTGCAGTAAAAGAACTCAATCCTGCAATTAGTGATGATTTTTCTGCATATCTTGAAAAGTGTAAAGAACAAGGGAAATACACAAGCGTTGATTATATAAGAAACGTTGGTAAGTATTTTAGCTATATTCTCTCTGCTTGTTCTAATTCTGACGGTAAAATTGCTTTTTCAACTGCATGCAGAAATAACAAAGAGAAAGCACTTGCTACAACTTTCTTGATTCCATTACTAGAGTTAACATACGACTTTATTAGTCAGTATGAGGATAATGAGGACCAAGTAACACGAGAGACAAAAGATTTTATCTTAGATTCTATTAAATTTATTGAATCTTCTGTCGAAGAGGAAACAATTGATGATAACTTTGAGAATCTTAATAGTATTTTTGAAACTTGCAAAATTAAATCAGGAAATGAGATTTATATGCAGTATTCATTACGTGCCATTAGGGAAATCATTGAACAGCCTATTGGCTCTCCGAAGTTGAAATATAAGGATATGAGTTTGGATAAAAAACTTGAATCCTCAAATTTCAGACAGAGTGTCTTTTTGACTTCTCGTAGTAGTGACAATACAATTATCTTTGTACCTATTTTAGAGGATGAACCTTTAAAAAAGTATATCCTCAGGCTTAAAGACTATATCAAATCACAAAAGAATGACTTGCATACCAATGCAAGTAAAACTATTAGAATAGTATATCTCCAAGAACATGAATATATAAGCCAACTGAAAGAAGAAGTATGTAAGGATGGTTCAGGTAACCTTCTGCCAATCTGTAAAATGAAAAAGTTGGTTTTTGAGGATTACAATCACTATCAGTTCAATTTTGGGGGACAAATAGCAGATTTTATTGACTCTGTGGCAAAAATTGTCATAGTAGCTGGATCTTGCAATGATATTGTTTTGATTGACGACAATCGTACATACGACTTCCATACAGCCATTGACGTTATTAAAAATAGAGAATGGACAAAGCAAAAGGAGGCTATTAGAACAATTGAACACTATTCCAGACTTGTATTGGAAGGGGATAGTTGTGTTATTAACACAATTTCTCTTGCGCAGAAAAAAGACCATGAGTCAGCAATGGAAAACCTAATCTGCGAAAAGAGGGATTATGAAGACAATATTCTTTGGGATTTTACCAGTCTTGAATCTGCAGATATAACTGATACAAAAAGTAAGTATCTTGCAATGTACTATATATTGGAGAATGCAAAGAAGCCTACATCAAGTTATCAATCATTATTAAAGATCCTTCAAGAAGTAGGAAACTTTAGAAATGCTTTGTATCTGCCCCCAATTGAAGATAGGATTAACGAATCCTTATTCTTTGATCAAATATTAAATATTTTATCAAGAGAAACTGCCAGTAAATTGATGAGTTCTTATGATAATGAAGACTACATCATTAAACATCTGTGTTCTTTCACAGCTATGATGAATAATGAGAGATCTGTAAGTAAGTTGGACGAACTGCTGACTTTTATGAAGGATTCTCTAAATGACCATTGGATAGCTTCATATAATAATGATATGTCTTATGGATTTAGCAAGGGGCGTACATTGATAAAATTGCTATATCTTAAAGCGTATATCGAAAAGATTGATTTCTCTTTGTTGCGTAGTCAGTTGAATACAAGAATTGAAGAAAAGCAAACAGAGCTTGTTTCAACAATATCGAATTCAACTCAACACATAGCAGCTATAACAGATTTGTTGTATTCTAAGAATTATGCGAAAGCGAATCCAGAGAAAATGCCTTTCCAAGGATATGTATCTGAATTACAATTGGTATCTAGATTACTGTCAAACTGTAAGAGAATCGTATTAGAAGACAAGGATGGTGTATCAATATTTGCAATAATTTCATCAATCGTATGGAGAATCTCAAATATAGTTTCACAAGCCAAAGTTGTTGAACATCAAATTAATGGTATTTTGATATCCTTAAAGAATAAGAAGGAACTTATCGAAAAAGAATATCAGTTACCTATCAATACAATATATCAGGATTCATTGACATCAAAACTTATTAACCTTTCTGATCTTAAGCCTAATGGTCAGCCACAAAGATATGATGGTGATTGGTGTTGGACACAGTATGCTAGATATTTGACGCCAAGATCAGAAGTTCAAAATGTCATTGATGCAAAATTGCATCCTGCAAAAGAAACTTCAATTGACGAGTCTGATATTCATAAGTTCAAGGCCTTTCTTCAAACAAGTTTGACTAATTCTACATATAAAATTCGAATGAACGAAACCTTAAAGTTCTGTAAAGATTGTCAGGCAGAAGCATTGAGTTATACCAAGGTTTATGAATATATCAAAGATTTATTAAAAGAGTAACCATATGAATATTGATAAAATTACAAAGCAATACAATAAGGCTCTTGAGATAAAAAAGGGTGATAAATATGCCGAAACTCTTAAATTAGAGCTTAGCAAGCAAGAGTGGCAAGATGAGCTTAACGCAATTGAGGAAAGGATTTCAAACATCCTTACCAAAAAAGATTTTGAAAAATGCACAAAGCAACTTGAACAGTTATTTGATTCTTTGTATGAAAAAATGACAGCTCCAGGGTTAGATGCATTTGTGTCATGGGTTGAGGAACATACAAAGAATAACGAAAATAATATTGCTAAATTGCGAGATTTCCTAAAAGGTAATTATGAAACATATTCTTCTAGAATTGATTCAATATTAAGTACACTTGAAAACATTTCTTTTGATGATGACAAGTGTATATTTGATAAAATCATCTCTGAATTTAATAAAAAGTTGAAATCAGATGTCTCAGCATTTGTTAATAAGCCAGATGAATTTGAGAATAATATTGATGGATTCTTGACAGATTTAGAGGATGAATTTGTTGGTTTAGCAGACATTTCTGAATTGGCTTCTACAAAGGTAGAAGATCTATATACGGAAGAACAAAAGAATGATGAGACAATATCATTCTATTCCGAAATAATTAAGCAGTCTATAAAAAATGGACAGAATCTTACAGCACTTAATGAGTCCGAAAATAAGTCAAAACTATACTTGCGAGTAAGAAACAGAATCGCGTCTATTAAGAAAGTAATAACCATACTTTCTGATACTGGCATCTCAAGTAATTCGGATGATACACTTAAGCAACTTTTCAAGAAGTTCGATGACACCATGTTGGCAACAAAAGGAGATGTAGCTGAATGCTTGAATAATTTTATTGAGAATACTTGGAATGATATTGAAGCCAAGTACATTGACATAAAAGAATTCTATGCAGAAGATGAATTGTCGTTTAATAAAACTTGGGATGGATTCGAAAAAGAAGGTGAGATAGATCTGCTCATAAAGAATTACAAGACAGTAAGAAACGCTAATGTACTACCACAGATACTTACTGTGAAATTTGAGGAAATTGTTCCAAAACTAAACAAATGTCATAATGAAATTGCAAAGCTCCATAGTTCAGAAATAAAGATTTTTGACGAAGTAAAAGACTGCTTTGATGAATTCTTGGCAAACTATAACAAGACCAAAAAAGCTATGTTGGAAAAGATTGCAAAAACTCATCCAGAATTACAAAATGATATTGACTCAATATATGATTCTGAAAATGGAACTCTGGCAACAATTGTGAATGGTTTAGGGCCACTCTCTGATTTTATGAATTCTATTTCTGATGAAACTTTAGATACAATGCTTGAGGATAAGAATAAAACTCAGCAGATATTTGAAGACATCATGAAAAAATCTGGATTGGAAACAGAGATAAACTGGCTTCAACAAAAAGAGTCTTTAGAGTTAACGCCATCTGATTTAGATCATGACTATCTCCGAAAACTATTGGAGAGTGGACTTATTAAATTATCATATACAAAAGAATACTAATAATGACAAATATTGATATAATTCAGGCATTGGATAACATACGAATAAACAATTTGTATGTGCACAATTCAGAACTTGAAGGTGCAAAGTTCTCGAACGAGAAGTTGAAAGATCGAAAAGTGTATTTGGTAGAAACGCTTGCTGTAATCAATGCACTTGTTGAGCGTGGTACAATGATGTTGTATGGAGGACATGGCGGAGGAAAAACCACCTTGTCTAAGTATTTAGGTCAGTTGTTTTACCATCTTACCAAGGAAAAGATTGAAGATTGTATATTGAGAGGACATCCACAATTGACAGAAGAAAAAATCCTTGGTAGTTTAGATTTTACTCAAATGACAGGAAACAAACCACTTGATAATGGTAAGTTGTCAGTGGTCTGGAACGAATTTGTCACATCAAGATGGAAAATCATTGATGAGATAAATCGTTTATCTCCATACGCACAAAATATTCTATTGTCATTGCTCGCAGAAGGGTCAGTAAAATATCATGATCAGAGTATGATTGTTCCTGCTTTCACCCTGTTTGCAACCTTGAACCCAAAGGACAATGCGAACACAGAATTGTCTTTGCCATTCAAGGATAGATTTGCTCTTGCACTTCCGATAACCATGCCTGATTATGACAGTTTCAGTACTATTGGAAAACGAGATAAATCATCTTATAATGATCGTATTGAGGAATATCTTCAGGATGTTAATCTAGAAGAACTTCAAGAAATTGTTAAGAATATTCCATATACAGAAGAAGCCGAATTGTTTATCAACTACATAATTGCTTCATATCGCCTATGTGAAAGAGCCTCTAAAGAGTCTAATGATAACTTGTCTGTTGACAAGAGTCTTTGTGAGAATTGTCATATGTGTGCACCAGAAAAAGTGTGCTCAAAAATCAAGTTACCACTAAGCGTCAGAGTAAAAGAAGACCTGTACAGATATGGAAAAGCTCTTGCATGGTTCCTTGGAGACAGAGAAGTCAATGTAAATCATATTGAGGTTTTAGCCCCATATATGATTTGGCATAGAGCTGTTCTGAGCAAAAAGTATGTGTCAACTTTAACTGAACATTGGAAAAATACAAATTCAGGGAAGCAAACATCCATTTTTATAACAAATATTGATTTAGATGGAACTCGAAATATCATACAAATGATCAAAAATGAGTTTGATGGTATTAAAGATCTTCTTATGGGTTTTGAAAGAGTTAAGACAGGAACACTTTCAGTTCCAGAATTCAATGAGTATCTTAAAGAAATAAGAGACTCGTCATATAATTCTCTTGTAATATCTGCAGAGATTGTTCCAGTCTTAAATGAAAAATATGCTCCAGTTTATGATAAGATTGTGTCCTATAACAACCAGATAGATAACTCAAAAGGTGACATTTCGAAGCTTAAGGCTATAAAATCAGAATTAGCATTTAGATATGATATTCCCAATCGACAGTACATTTCAGAGCGAGTTAACCGTTCTATCAAAAAGATAGAAATAAAGGAATATACATTTAAGCTCGAAAAAGATTCAATAATATCGAATCCTCAACTGTCATCTCTTATTCAAGCGGTTATTCCTGGTACCGATCTTGCAAATGGTGACATACAAAAAGTAAAACCATTTAAGTTGTTGGATATTACACGAGATGCATGCGACTTGTCAGTTAAGAGATTGAAAAAATATATCTTTACCTACCAAGGGGACGAAGATTCTGAATTATTCAAATACTTACAAGCAAACAATGTCAATTGATATTGAAACATATAGATTGAAAGCCCAAGAAGCAATTGAGTATGTATTCGTCAAGGAGTATCACAATTCCTTGGGGATTCCTATGCCTATTGTCAAAATGCTTTTGCCGGATGATGCTAATTATTCAACTGGGCAATACTATATTACTATAGATAAGACTTGGCAGATTCATCTTAATTTCGGAAAACTTCCTATAAGTTATCATGAGTTTCAGAATGAAGTAAAAGTACTTACAAGACATGAAATAGAGCACTATATGTGTTGCCCATTTGATGTAATTACTCATTTTAGAATGCTAAAAAGAATTAAAGATGTTTATTATAAGCATTTCTCTCATCTTGGTATAAATATCAAGTATGCGTGTGGAGCAATTTCAAATCAAGCAGCTGATATTATTGTTGATACAAAAAACTATTATAGACATAGTAAAGAAACTTTAAAGAGTGAAATCGATTGGATAAAAATAGGTGCAAATATCAGTGCTTGTCCAAGGCATTGCAAATTAATGTTTCTAACAAAAGAGGCAATTTGGAAAGAAGATCTTGGTATAAATGAAACTGATCCTGAATTTTTAAAAATTGTCCATCAATTAGCTGATTCATTCACGAAAAACGGCATAGAAGATAAATCGTCATTTTTAGATAAAGTTGAAGAATATGCAGAAATATTCTTTAAACTATATGTTGAAGACCAAAAGAATCCCCAGCAGAGCGGTCAACAAGGATCTCAGCAACAGAGCGGTCAGCAGGGATCTCAGCAACAGAGCGGTCAGCAGGGACCTCAGCAACAGAGCGGTCAACAGGGATCCCAGCAACAGAGCGGTCAGCAGGGATCCCAGCAACAGAGCGGTCAGCAGGAACCTCAGCAACAGAGCGGTCAACAGGGATCCCAGCAACAGAGCGGTCAGCAGGGATCCCAGCAACAGAGCGGTCAATGGGGTGTTGGTAGACCTAAAGATGGCGATGAACACGGAAATGCTTTTGTTTTTGCGGATCCTGATAAAGTCAAAGAAGCAATAGAAGTACTCGCAGAAGAAACCTCTGTAGAAGAGTTCATCGACCTATTAGCAATTGCTGGTATTATAGGTATGTCTGATAAGCAGAAGGGAGTTCTTTGGTTTAATGTTCAAAGTGCTAATATCATACCAATTGTTGAATTTTCGAATACAGGAAACAAGTCTTCATATACATATCCCTCTGTATGGAGAATTGGTGACCCAATAGAGGAGCTGGATTTAATGTTAACATATATGACATCTCCACGACTTATTCCTGGAATGACTACAAAAAAGTGGGAATATGTATCTAATGATGATAATGGTACTGAAAGCAAACAAATGGATTTGTTGTTGGTCGTTGATACATCCGGTAGTATGGGGTCTGCGATGAAGGAATCTGCTAATATGCATCAGGCTGTTCTTGCATCATATGGTATTTTATCATACTTTGAATCAACAAAAAGCAAGGTTGCATTTATAGGATTTAGTGATAAAATTGATGCATACGTTGATTGGAGTGATAAATATGATGACGTAAGGGAGCGTCTATTAACAAATGGTCACGGTGGAACTAAGTTTCCAATTTCAAGAATTAAATCAACGTTAGACGTAAGATCTAGAGATCTAGTTACCGTGTTGATTACAGATGGTGACTTAGGCAATATCAATGAATCTGTAAGCTATTTCCGTGATTATTTGAATGATGATAATAAGTTATATATATTTTTACTTGGTGGTTCAAAATCTCTACATAGCTATGAACCATTAAAGAATATTGGCGCTAAAATTTATAATGCAAATAATGCAAACGAATTTTGCGATATGGTTCTAACCGATATGGAATAAGAGGTAAGTATATGAAACAGATAGAACTCGTCGTTGGTGGCATAACCAAGCTGGCAGTTGATGCAATCGTTAATGCAGCTAACCGCTCGTTGTTAGATGGTGGAGGAGTGGATGGTGCTATTCATCGTGCTGCAGGTCGCGAACTCTTGAAGGAGTGCATGACTCTTGCGGTTGCGAGACTGGTCAGAGTAAGATAACAGGGGCATATAACTTGCCTTGCAAGTATGTAATCCATACCGTCGGACCTGTTTTTATGGTAATGGTGACGAGTCTCAGTTGCTGGTTTCATGCTATAAGACTGCACTTGACATTGCTAAGGAAAAGAGCATTAAGAGTATCGCTTTCCCTTGTATTAGTACTGGTGTGTATGGCTATCCAAAGGCAGAGGCTGCTTAGATTGCGTTGAAGGCAATCCATGAGAGTGACTTTGATGGTAAAGTAATCATCTGTTGTTTCTGTGAGTCAGATGCTACATATTATAAAATATAAAGGGGAATCGTTATGTTCGATAGAACTCTAAACATTTAAATAAATAGTAGGTCAATACGTTATATATAAAATGGAAGTACTAGACATTCACCAACTGATAGGCGGGGTAACAAAATATGATAAGAAGGTGGCTCTGGAGGTGAAGAAACCGAAAAGTTGGTGCAAGAGTGTGAGCACCTTTGCCAATGGTATTGGTGGCAGACTCATTTGGGGTATTGCTAATGATAAAACTATCGGTCGGTCTTGATGACGTAAAAGATGATGCGGAGAAGATCAGCGAAGCTATCAAGTCTCACATTGATCCAATACCTGATTCAACCTCTCGTTCGCAAAGGCTGAAGACAAGGAGTTCGTTGTACTCACAGTGATGCCTGGTGCTCAGATATCTTATTATAACATAGATGATGGACCGATGTAGGCATTTGTTCGTGTTGGTAACTAGAGTGTAGTAGCTAGTATCTTGAAGCACAAAGAACTGGTGCTGAAGGGTAGTAACATGTCGTATGAGCCTTGTGTATTGTTGGAAGTTCGTGGATATGGTATTTACCGTGCTTCGTGCCACATACTTTAAGCGCACTAAACGTTTGTTTGAGAATAGCGACTATGAATCATTCGGCATTATCAACGAGAAGTGTGAACTGATTAATACTGGTGCTCTGCTCGCAGACTATCCTCCTGTTCGCCACTCACATTTGTTCTGTACTCGCTGGAATGAACTTGACAAGGCTAATGGTATGGTGGTTAATTTTTGAATAGAATTATCATTGAAAGGTATTTTACCAAAATAAATTGAACAATATTAGCTTTTCACATTGAATTTTGATATATTTGCATTAAACTACAAATTATTTCAATTATGAAGCAATTGAATAGGATTAAAATAGTCCTTGTTGAAAAGAATAAAACGGCTAAATGGCTCTCTGAGCAAGTTGGTAGGAATGTGACATCTGTTTCTCGTTGGTGTACTAATGCTTCACAACCAGATTTGGAAACATTATTTCGCATAGCGGAACTTTTGGATGTTGATGTAAGAGAATTGCTTCATGTAGAAAAGGATAAATCTAAATAAGTATATCAAGATGGCTATTCCGGTAAACATAGAAGACTTGCTTCATAAGCGTAAAATAGAATCCACCCGTATTGAGTTTAAAACAGGATGGAATCCAGATAAAATTTATCGCACCATCTGTGCTTTCGCTAATGATTTTGATAACATTGGCGGAGGATACATCATCGTAGGTGTTCAAGAAGAAGAAAACACAGGTATCGCAAAACGGCCAGTGACAGGTGTTCCTATAGAGGAACTTGATAAGATACAACGTGATATGGTTGGGTTCAATCATAAGATTGAGCCATTCTATTTGCCACGAATCGACATGCAGGAGATTGATGGGAAATACGTTTTGCTTATTTGGGTGCCAGCTGGAGTGAACCGTCCTTATAATGTACGTGAACGAGTTACAGCAAGTAATCAGTCGCCATGTAAGTGGTATGTTCGTAGTGGAACCAATACTATTGAGGCGAGAGGTGAAGTCTTGGATGAATTGCGTGAGATGGCGAATCGTACTCCATTTGATGAAAGGGGTAATGAGAGTATAGAGATAACAGATATTTCAAGAGCCTTGGTTCTGGATTACTTGCAAACAGTCAACAGTCGTTTGGTTGCTGATTTCGAAAAGCTGTCCCTGTTCGAGTTGTTGTCGCAAATGGACCTGCTGGTAGGGCCCGTTGAACGTCAACTAGTCAAGAATGTGGCCGCTATGATGTTCTGTAAGAATCCTGCCAAATTTTTCCCGACAACACAAGTAGATATTGTTATCTTTCCCGAGGGCTGCATTAAGAATCCCAATAACATGATTGAGGTTCCAAAGATTGTTGGCCCTGTTCCCGATATGATAAAACAGGCATTGGACTATATCAAAACGAATGTTATCAAGAAACGTATCATTAAGCAGAAAGACAAGGCTGAATCTATAATCTTCTTCAACTATCCTTATCAAGCAATTGAAGAGGCAGTCGTTAATGCTTTGTATCATAGAGATTATCAAGAACGAGAACCGGTTGAGATTACGATTGAGCCAGAAAAGATTTTCATTCTTAGTTATGCCGGTCCGGACCGTTCCATCAGCATTGATGCTATCCAAAAGGCTGAACGTCTGAAGTCACGCCGCTACCGTAATCGTCGTTTGGGCGATTATCTCAAAGAACTTCAGTTGTCCGAAGGTAGAGGAACCGGTATCCCAACCATACAAGACGAATTAAGAAGAAATGGCTCTGCTCCTGCTGTGATTGAGACAAATGAAGAGAGAAGTTATTTCTTGATTGAGATTCCTTGTAGAGAAGGTTTTGGTGATAGAGTCTTGATTGGGGATGATTTTATTTCCTCAGATGATGATAAGATAAATGATAAGATAAATGATAAGATAAAAAGTGTCCTGTTAAAGATTTCAGAACTAGGAATAGCTAAAAGAAAAGACTTGCATGATGCAATAAAAATATCAATGCCTACTATTGATAGAATCCTTAAGCAACTTATTTCAGAAGATCTTAATTTGATTGAGTATCAAGGTTCGCGTAAAACAGGCGGTTATGTATTGACAGAGAAAGGCAAAGCCTTTATAAAATCAATGAATGAATAATATGTCAAAAAAACAAGAAATAATAGGACTAATTGATGCGGATCTACTTGATAATGGAACGCGTCACCCAAATCTTGTATTACTAAAATTGGCAGGATTTTTCCATGATAATGGAATTCCATTTGAATTAATTCTTGATCCTCAGGCAAATACTTTACATTATACAAGAATATATTTGTCTTGTGTCTTTACGTTTACCAAATTACCAGAACTATATATACGATCAAAAGGAACACCGGAAGAAAAGAAGTTTAAATGTGGAGGAACTGGATTTTATGCCAATGAAGTAAGTGTAATGGAATATCGTAGAAAACGTGAACAAGATATGAACCAATTAGAACATGATGAATTCCTAAATACTCTTAGAAACTTTCATGGAGGTAAAGAGTATGGGATTAGCATGTCTCGTCAGATGCCTTACTATCATTTATATGATCAATTTATTAATCAACAAGTTAAGAAAGGTTTTAAACGAGAAAAATTTAAAGATTATCAAAAATATTCAATAGGTTTTTTAACCCGTGGTTGTGTAAGACATTGTCCATTCTGTGTTAATAAACTAGAGAATTGTATATTACCATATTCTAAATTACAATGGTTCTTGGATGATGAGAAAGATAAAAACGGAAAACTTGTTCGGCCATATATCTATTTATGGGATGACAATTTTCTTGCTTCTGACCCATCTATTTGGAGACCACTACTGAAGCAACTTATAGAGACTAAACGCCCATTTCAATTCCGGCAAGGTCTTGATGAACGCATGTTAGCAGAAAGTCCTTATGGCGAAGAAATGGCAGAAATGTTATCACGGTCGCGTTATCATGGTGATTTTATTTTTGCTTTTGATAATTGGAAAGATCATGAGATAATTGAAAAATCACTTAAAATCTGGAAACGTTACAATCCAAAGAAAGGTACAAAGTTCTATTTGTTTTGTGGTTTTAAACAGTCTCCAACAAAAGTAGATATATTTTATAAAGACATTTGGGAATTATTTCAAAGAATTAAAATACTCATGCAATATGGATGTGTTGGATATGTGATGAGGCATGAAGACTATCATAATGCCCCAGTATCAAATTTTTATGTCCAAATTGCCAGATGGTGTAACCAGCAGCAGTTTTACAAAAAAATGTCTTTTTGGCAATTTTGTTATAGAAATCAATCTTATTGGGAAGAAAAGACATTAAAAATAACTACACGGCCAAAGCTAAAAACATTCGATGAATTTGAACAAGATATAAGAGATGGATATTACGATAGAGTCAAAATGTGTTTATCATTAAAGTCTCTAATAAAAGTTCTAGAAATGTTTCCTAATCATAGGGCAGAATTGATAGACATGTTTAACTATTCAATGTCCGAACTTGTAGACGAAAATCTTTGGAAGTAATCAAATTATAAATAACTCACAACAATATGGCAATCATTATTAAATCTCATAAAGATACTCTTCTAATTGACTCTACTATTGGTATTAATTACAATAGTGGTAATGTACTTCAGGGAGAAAAAGATATGTATGAACGTATTGTACGAGATTGTGAAGCAAGTCCTTTGACATGGTATATGTGGTATGATAAAACTTTCAACATACCATATGGAGGTCAAAATGAAATACAGATTGATTTTCTCCTTATATGCCAAGAAGGTGCAATTATTGTTGAAGTTAAAGGTGGTATAATTGAGTTGATAAGGGGGTTCTTTTATTATAGCTATAAAGGGGTCTTAAGGGAAATGAGTAGAACACCATTTAAGCAAGCTCATGATTATAAATGGGCATTGTTAAATAATGGGATATTAAATAAGGATCAAATATTTGTTGATTATGTATGTGCTTTCCCTCATAGTACTCTTGACATATCACGTGACTCTTCTCAAATCAACCTTTCTCATAAACTTTGGAATAAGTTAGATCAAGATAGTGATAATTCTTTTGCAGACTTCTGTTTAAGTGTAATTCGTAAAAATAAACGCTCTAAACGTATAATATCAAAGACAGAATTACAGTCTATTGTAAACTCACTTGCTCCATCAATTGAAGATCGTTATAAATATTCACTAACTTCGCTTCGCGAAGTTTTGGATTGGTTACAGATTGACAATCTAAGTATTCTAGAAGGTTTGAGAAAAAATCCTAGAATATTAATTGAGGGTGGACCAGGAACAGGAAAAACCACTATGGCTAAAGCATTTATTAAAAGACATAGTGGTCTTAAGGGGTTATATCTATGTTGGACAGGACTGCTAGCAAGTAAGGTTCGGCTTGATTTAGATAAAGAACGATTAAGTTCATGTACTGTCAAAACATTCAATAATTATATCAAGGAAATAACAAATATAGAACTTAATATTAAAAGTGATAATAGCCAATATGATGTTTACAAACTTTTAAGCAAAGAACTCAGTAAAATTACTAAGGTAGATTATGACTATATTATTATTGATGAAGCACAAGATGTCATTGATAAAGGTGTTGATATTGTGCTCAATGAACTATTAAGTTCACAACACAATGGTCTTAAACAAGGACGATATCTAGTATTTTATGATCTTGAACAAGGATATAATAATGTTAGTCGAAATTTGAATGAAAATATTAATAAAATAGCAAAATACGCAGCATGCTTCATACTTGATGAGAACAAACGTGTTCCTACAAATAAACTTATTGTAGAATATGCCAATAAAGTATTGTCAGTTGAACATTGCCAGGAAGCTTTTGAGTTATATTTAGATTCTCTTAAAGGAAATGATATAGCAGGACTTACAATATCTTTCCATGATAATGTAAGAGAAGTAAAGAAAACTATTAAAGAACACACCAAACATCTATTTCAATATTGCGGAGAAATTTCTTCTACAACATTGCTGATACATTCTGATTTTAAATATAAAGAAAATGAAGATGATGATTCAGTATATGATATAATAGCAGAAATGGAGTCATTTCTTGAAGTTTTATCTGAAAAAACTATAGAAAGGAAGTCTAAGGAATTGTTAGCCTTTACAACGATACTTAAATATAAGGGTTTAGAGGATAACAATATAATACTTGTCATCCCAGCTTCAAAGATCAAGAGTTCATGGGATAATTTTCTATTCGAAATTTATGTCGGTATGACACGGGCAATCATGAATTTGGACATTATTATTCTTAAATCTAATTAATATGTTACACGACAACTTTATAAAAACAGCAAAACAGGAAAGCCATGAATTCAAGGCTCTTTTGAATATACTATCTTCTCTTAATTTACATACTAAAGAAGGTAGAAAGTTGTTGTGTGTTCTGAATAATATTATTGATTATTACATTAATAGAGAAGTGGAATATAGTGATGATGTCAAAATGCCTATAGTATATTTCCCATTATGTGAAGATTGGGCTCAGATGTTATGTGAGGAATTTGTTGCATTAAAGATGTCGTTACTTTGGGGTAAAAGCACTCGTACAAATATACTTTCCTCATATAAGTCAAAGCCATTTATATATTTGCCAGAAAAAGTTAATAAAAAGGAGCGTGAAGCATGTTCTAAACATTTTAGATTTAAACGGGATGTTGCAAAATACTTAACAGATGACATTTTAGATATGCCTTCCAACGCAAATGAGAAATGTTTCTTTTATAGTCGTACTTTATCTGATGAATATAATCTCTCATTAAAGACTAAAGGACATTATCATTTTATTCAAGATGTAGTTGGAGATTCTTTTTCAACAGAAAAATCTCTAATCATTTTAAATGGAGATGAGGATGAAGTATATAAAAAAATAGAACAAAATGATGGGAGGTTTAAAATCCCCCATATATTCCTTTTTCTTCAGAAAAATATTGATGGGCGTAACATTCAATTATGTATGAAAATGCAACGCTCAACAATTAAAGAATATAATGAAGACTATGATGCTGGTATTCATAATGTTATAGCATTTTTATTTTCGCAAAAACCTTATAGACTACAGAGGATATACGAAAATAAACACAGTTTAGTAGAACGCTGGCAACGTGAAAAATTTGCTGAAACGCGTGATTTTATATCATTCACAAAAGCAGAAATGGATTACTTATTTGAACGTCAAGAACCATGTATTGATTTCTATGAATTAGGATGTGAAATAAATGCAGAAGAATACCAAATAAAGAATACATTTGATTTTATGATTCAAGATATTGCTCATGAAGTAAAACTACGTAATGAATTGGCGATTTGTTTTACAGATCAAAGTTTATCAAAGATAAAAGAGGAGATTCTAAACCTTAATTCTGAGGTAAATGAAGAGTATACAGATTATTTTTTACAACTTATTCATAATAAATACAAAACAGAACTTACAGAAATCTTATATAACTGGATAAAATTCCATGAGATTGCAGTAGTTTTGGATTACAACATAGATGTGTATTATAAAAAACAATTAAAATTCTTCTTACAGTCTAAATGTGGTGCATCTTCGGTTAATTTTTATACATTTAAGAATTTTAAAGCTCATAAAGATGGCTTAATTTCTTAAATTCAATACATGAACAAAAGATCCTTGTTCTATCAATGCTTAATCATTGTACGGGACGGAGTTGGGCAATATATCCAAACTCTTTTGATCAGTATCATCTTAATCCTGGACAAAGTGTTCTACAAATAAATAATAAGATTGTATTTGATCCTCGTTATAGTTGGTATTCTTATCGCTATGAAGAACAATTAAGATTACTTCTAAATTCAAACTATCGTGTTAGATACGTGAAAAACGGTATACAGCTTCCTGATAAACCGATAAAAATAGGTATTGAGCCCAAAGAAGATGAAGATGAACAAAATGTTCGTGACAGGCAATCAGGAGTTGAACAAAACAGAGTGAAAGTTTCATTTGGACCACGTCAGCATAAAGTGTTAGATGAATATGATTTTGTTTTATGTAAATATATGGATGAAATTTCAATTTGTACAATTCTAGATGTTTTACGTGATTTTGAAGACCCAACAGTTATTTCAATTCAACCATTGACAGATTTTTATCAACCACTTGAAGATCTTCTTGATAATGAGGAGCGTAGAGCAGGTGAAGGTGAATTAATGATACGAAATAATCCAAAGTATTGCTTAACTGATGAAGAGAAACTATCAAGCCGAGAAATGTGGAAGATCCTTTTAGGGCATCGAGTAGCACAATATGGAGAACAAGTTGTTTATAATGATATAATGAAACCACTTCTTCCAGCTGAAAGGATACAATTTATTTCATTTAAACGATGGTTAGACACATCTGAAAATTCAGTACTTCCTCGTAGTAGACGTATGCAAAAGAGAGTGATTGAAGAATATCTTCAAATAGAGGGATTATATACTCGAATGTTAAGACATAGAAAGTCAAGAATAAGTACAAATACTGAAGGTAAAAATATAATTTTCAGGACATTTTTAATTCACTGTTTACTTGAAACTGACATGAAGAAAGCCTATAAAGAGTTAAGTAATGAAGTTCTTGATTATCTTAATATTGGTAGTGAAAATGATATTAAGATTATTTTAGATCTTATAAAAGACGGCACTATAAATTTTAGACTAATTAAATCCATAAGTTATGATCAAAGATAAAAAAAATTCATTGGAATCTTTCATTAAGGAACAGTTAATAGGTCCAGGTGGTTGCGGAAATAATTTTGGAGTATATGTTTCTAATGAAAATGAGAAAGAACTTGTATGTGAAGTACTTAATACAACGCCAGGCTCTATTTATAGTACAGGTATTCTTTTCCCACGAAAAGATAATCAGTCATTACTTATGTCTGATCTAAAATACGAAATGAACGACGATGAAAATATTGGTGATGAAAATTTATCAGATGAGGATTCGGACGAACAAGGAGATGACATGAGGGATTTAGGAAATCAAGAAGAGGATGAAGATATTAATTCGCTAAGTCGTAGATTCCCTGATAGAATAGGTATATCTTGTTGTGTTAAAAACATTAAATCTTTAACTTCGAGTACTAAAATGACAATTTCAGGACGTTATTATAAAAAATTATCTGAGAAAACACGTTTATATGTAAATATAGAAGATTATGATTTTTTTGAGAAAGTATATTCTATAGAAAAATGTAAAGATTTATTTCCTCAGTATTTCAGATACCAAGACAAAAAACTAAGTTTGTTAAAAGTTATAAATAAAGCACAGGACTTGAAGGATTTTCGCGATAAAATGCGAGAACTTAATAAATATTTTTGTTCAATTATAGCTAAAAATCCTAATGGAGAATATGATTCAATTTATACAGATAGCTCTTTCCAAGATAAAAACAAATTTTTAAGTGCATATAAAGAACGACTATTTAAATCCCTAAAATACGTAAACAGAGAAGGTGAATATTTGAGTCCGGATAAGGTTGCAGAACATAAAGTTCGTATTGCAAAAATAGAACAATATGAAACTTTTTTATCTTATTTTGAAGATATACTATCCATATGTGATTCTAAAGGATTCGGGTTCTGGGTAGGAACAAATTTTTGTAAAGAAATTGATTTATCAGCATTTGCTTTTGATTTTGAATCAGGGAAGAGAAAGATCATAATCCCCCCTAAAGAAGGTGTTACAAAAGGAATAGTAAAGTATACTCTTACTCCTGAAGTCGAAGCTTCTTTGTCCATATGGTTACAGATTTATAAGGGAATCAATGGTAAGACATATTTAAAAGTAATGCTTGCTAATGACTCTACTAAGGTTAAGGTTGATGCTAAGCATTACTATTCTATTGTTGCAGAGAAGGTTAATGAGTTAACATTTTTTGGAGTTAAAATTGACGTCTCAAGTCCTGAAATTATACCATATAGAAACGAAATAAATCCAGAACTTGATGATTGTGAAGTAAGCAGTTTGCAGTATCTTTATCGTAATATTGAAGATTATGCTATTGGCCACATCTGTTCTGCAAATTGGTACTATGATAATAATGGAATTATACACGTTTGTTCAGAGTTTATGCCGTCTGTTGAAACACCTGATGTAGAACCAGAACCACGAGATAAGACTAAACACGTTTTTGATGAAAAGACTAACAAATTCTTACCAAAGAAATATGTAGAAGATAATCAATATCTTCAATTTAAGTGGCTTTCTGTCCTTTCTTCTAATACAGATACTGAGATTGTTGAAGGCCTTCGTAAATTTGCTGATTCATATCAAATATGGATAAAGCAATTAGATGCTGCTGGCAACTCGATTGGACGAGAGAATATTACTAAATGTGAGAAGGACTATCAGAGAATAAAGAATAATATTGATGAATTCTTGACAAATCCTGATAAGATGAAGATTTTTCGATTAATGAATACTGCTATGTTTATGCAGCTTTGGCATAGTAAAAGTAATAATCAAGAACAAGTCTTAAAGGATGAAAAAATTTTAAGTTTTGAATATTATAAAGATAAAGCGCTAGATACTACAATTTTTCCTGGAGTTGTAGCTGCATGGCGACCTTTCCAGCTTGCGTTTATTTTGCTTAATCTTGATGGAATTTTCCAAAGTAAGTGTGATCCAAAATGGGAAAAACGCAATGAATTAGTAGATCTTGTATGGTTTCCAACCGGTGGAGGTAAGACTGAGTCTTATTTGGGTATAATTGCATTAGTCATAATAAATCGTAGATTGTTGCTTAAAAATGGAGCTGGTGATGGCGTTGCTGCAATAATGCGCTATACATTACGCTTACTTACAACTCAACAATTTCAACGTGCGTTACGACTTATTCTTGCATTAGAACAGATTAGGAAATGGGATAAATACAATTTAGGAGATAAAGAAATTTCTATTGGCCTATTTGTTGGAGAAAGTTCATTGCCTAATCATTATAAAAATCTAGCTGAAGAAATTCGAAAAAACTGGGTTTCTGATGGAGGACATGGACAAATACCACTAGATCGTTGTCCTTGGTGTGGTTCTTTGCTTAGAGAGAAAGAAGTATCTGTTGATCATTATTATTTTGGATGTAGTAACAAAAAATGTACATATGGAAAACGAAACTATCTGCCTATCAGACTTTGTGATGACCATGTATATGAAGAGCCGCCAACATTACTATTTGGGACTGTAGATAAATTTGCTCAACTTGCACGCCGAGTTAATGTAAATGAAGCGTGTGCAGATTCTAGACGTTTATTTGGAAATGGTACAGGATGCAATCCACCAGATTTGATTATTCAAGATGAATTACATTTGTTATTAGGTCCATTGGGTTCTGCAGTAAGTTTGTTTGAAGCAGCTATTGATCAGTTGTGTTCATACAAAAGGCAGGATGGGCTTGTGATTCGTCCTAAGATTATATCATCAACAGCTACCACACGTAATACCAGTTTTCAAGTGCGAGCTCTATATGATCGGGATATTTGTATCTTTCCTAAAAATGGAACAGATTATGATGACTCGTTTTTTGCTTTCTATAAAAGGGATAAACAAGGAGAAAATGATAATTGGTCGTACGTTTCTAAACGCAAATATATTGGTATAATGCCTACTGGACGTACTCAGATGACTACTCAAATGCGTTTAGCTGCAATTTTATGTACATCGAGCACTGTATGAACGTAAAAATAAAGCATTGTTAGAGATTAATGATAAGTCATTTATAGAGGCTGCAGACTATTATTATTCGATAATTTCTTATTTCAACTCATTAAAAGAGGTAGGAAAAACTGATGCTCAATTCTATCTTGAATTTACTAAGTATACTCGTCGTTTATTTAAACGAGTACTTCGATTTACTGATATGTTGGAATGTTTTTATGCATATAACGAAGTATTCTCTAAGACTGAGTTGACTGGTCGTTTATCTGGTGGTGATGCAGTAAAAGAATTAACAAAAGTACAAACAATAAAATGGGATCCTAATAAACGATTGCCATATTTAAAAGAAGGTGAAACAAATATATATAATAGTGCAATTCTTCCTGCTGATTATATTTTAGCAACAAATATGATATCAGTGGGACTTGATGTAAGCCGTTTTAATACAATCATAATTAATTCTATGCCTAGAAATATCGCTGAGTACATTCAAGCAAGCTCTCGTGTCGCACGTGATAAAGAAGGATTAGTCTTAACGTTACATAATCCTTTTCGTTCTCGAGATATGTCTCATTTTGAAAGGTTTAGAGAATTTCATGAAAAGTTATATTATTATGTTGAGCCAATCTCCATTACTCCTTTTTCACCAAAGGCTGTAGAAAAGTATATGCCTTTATATATGGCTACTATAATTAGACATTTATACAAGAATCTTGCTGATCGCAAAGATGCAAATAAAATGTCCATTCCAATCGCAACAGAATTAAAATCTGAGCTGAAAAAGTATTTTGAGAATCGTTACGCAAGGACTCAGGCTCTTGATTCTACATTACATGCACTAGAGCGCGAAATCATAACAAAAGAGCAATTATCTTACATATATGAATGGATAGATGTAAGTCTTGACCAATGGGTAAATAAAGCAGAACAATATGGTGATTCTCTAGTCTATTATGCAGCTGGGCGAAAAGGTGCTGAAGAGGTATCTTTGTTAGTTTCTACAGATGATTATTCGGAGCAAAAAGCTGCTAGCAAGTGGATAGTACCATCCGCATTAAGATTAGTTGAACCTGAAGCTGTCCTTCACATTTTAAATAAATAATATTATGGATATACGTAAAGAGAATCAATATAATCAATCTATGGGCAAGTATAAAATCTTGTCTACTGCTGCAGGTGTAGGATCTATTATTACTACCAAGTGGGGTGGTTTTATTATGCCATTAAGTATTAATAACTGGAAATTTGTGGAGGTGGTATCAAATAAAATAAAGGAGATACAATCACAAACATTAAATATCCCAAAAATTCAAGAAGAATGTGGTGTTGAATTGATTGAAGATCCGCGTTTTGTGGATTTTTTAAATGTGAAAAAAGGGTTTACCCAATTAAAATGTTTTGTTGCAATACCTCATATTCAACTGAATTCATTTAATCAAATACAACGTAAAGGTAATCCACTTTATGAATCTATTAAAGCGCGATTTGGAACTGAATTAGGCGAAGATATGTTTTATATCCCTGCTATTAATTTTCCTCAGTGGTTTATTTCTGCTAATTCTGAAATCAAACCTCTTAATGAGTGGCGTAAAGAATGGCAAATTCGTAAATGTAATGATGGGAAAATGACATATTTTGTTCCTCCACGCGATCCTAATAAGAAAACTTATAGAAAAATAAAGGCTGAAGTTTTACATGATGATGTAGAATATGGTCTATTAAAACCAGTTCCACTTATTCTTATTTGCCCAAATGGCCATATATCAGATATCCCATGGTATAAGTTCTTCTGTGCGTCTCTTAAACATGAGAAAATGGATGATGATGCAGGTTTCGAATTGTTTGGTTACGACTGTGAAGATTGTAGTTGTGGAGGTAAGCATAATATTAAATGGCTTAATTCTCGTAACCAAGCAGAATCGTGGGGCACACTAAAATGTTCAAAATGCGGTTATTCTGTTTCATTAGCTGGTATAATGAATATTAAACCTTATTGTCGAGGTGAACGTCCATGGGTTAACAAAGATAATGCATATGAACGATGCTTGTCTACTGGCCAAAAGACTAAGATGCAAGTAGCAATGGTAACTAGTAATAGCATATACTATGCAAGTGGTTTTAGTAGTTTATATATTCCTAAAGATTTTATTCCATTAAAGCCTGGGCAGTTGAATGATCAGGCTCGTATGGTGTTAAGTAAAGTAACTGAGAAATATAATACAATGGTTACTAGAAGGCCAGAAATGACTCAAGAAGAATTTTGGAAAAAAAAGTATAATGATTGTGATGAATTTATTGAGGATGCAAATCTTAACTGGCAGTGTAGTCTGACAGATTTTGATTATGAAAATATCAAAAATATGTTTCTTGGATTAATTGTAGAAGACGAAGATAATGATCCTGTTGCAACATATCGATTAACAGAATTTGAAGTTCTCACTGATATTCATGAACCCAATCGAAAATCTAAAGGATTAGAGTTTAATGAAATTATTATTCCTAACTCTTTACAGTCATATTTTAAAACAATTAAACAGGTGAATACAGTTTCTCTTACAAATACACAGTTAGGCTTTGGTCGAGTAAACATGCCAACATCTAAACTTGATGATAGTGGGAAGATTGTGGCACCAGGTGATGAGATGAAGCCCATTTTTGATGGAATACCGTCTGACATATATGTATTACCTGCTAATCAAATATATGGTGAAGGCTTGTTTTTTGCATTTGATATGGCTACTATTGAAAGGTGGGCTGAAGAAAATGATTTAAATGATCATTATAAATGTCAACTTGATAATGGGGCATTAGGAGAATTTTTATATCAGGAGATTTCTCTTTACGGAAGAGCTAAATTTTATCTACTTCATACATTTAGCCATGTGTTAATGAAAGAACTTGAATTTACTTGTGGTTACCCTACTGCAAGTTTGAGTGAGCGGCTATATTACTCAGACAAAATGTGTGGCGTGCTTATTTATACAGCAGATGGAGCAGAAGGCAGTATGGGAGGCCTTGTATGGCAAGGACAGCCTCGACTTATTAGTAGTATTATTGAATCGGCAATGAAACGTGCAGTAAATTGTTCTTCAGATCCTTTATGTTGGGAAAATGAAGATAGCTTAAATAGAGCATCATGTTTTGGTTGTACCATGGTTTCTGAGACTTCGTGTGAATATCAGAATATGGGACTAGACAGACGAGCTCTAGTAGATGAAGAATACGGATTCTTTAAGAATCTAGTAGGACTAGATAGTATATAATAATGATTTATTAAAATGCTTTATTGGAAATATTATATAAAAACGGATAGTGCAGTAAGGGTATTATAAGTAAAAATATTAATAAAATCCTACAAGTGTATATTGTTTGAGTAGTAGAATGTTCTAAATGAAATTTAACGGCTATAGATACAGAGAAAAGAATTAATAATGATTGAAACATGAAACTCTTGATGTTGGCTAAAACACAAGTTGAAAATTTATGTAGTCCAACTCGTGAGTAATGCTTGCGAGTTGAACTCTATGATACCAGATAGTAAGAAAAAGTAGCGATATCTTATGATAAGGAATATATTCAAACTTTATACTACTTTTGGGGATTAGAATAGCCACTAAATATTTATTATGAAGGTATAAAATAAAGAACTCCATCTATATAATTAACGATCACAAAATATTCATTAAAATCTGTGATTACCTATACAATTATTAGCATAATAATTTAATAAAAGGTTTAGAGGAAGTACTGCTTATGCATCAGAAAGGTTTACTAACATACGCATTAAACTCAATTGGTAATCTTGTCTATATAGACGAAGTTGACACAGGGCAGCTTTGCAATTGTTATTGTCCATCATGTAAGGAAAAATTGGTAGCGAAAAATGGTGGAATGAAACGTGTCCATCATTTTGCTCATGCTTCTGGAGTAGATTGTGAAAATGCATATGAGACTATGTTGCATCAGTTGGCAAAATTAAGAGTTCAAGAGGCATTTCTATCTAAAGAAGTATTTAATGTTGGTTTTGAGTATCGTTCATATTGCCCACATGTAAAGACATGTGCATTCGTTAGATATGGAAATTGTTATATATCAACTCATAAAAGATTCAATTTAAAAGAGTTTTATGACTCATGTGAACAAGAAATACAGTATGATTCAATTAACAGACGCTCTGATTTGAAAATATTTTCGTCTAAGAAGCCTCAATTGGCGCCTATATATATTGAATTTTTTGTTACTCATGCAAGTGATGTATCTAAATTGCATAATGGTGGTAAAATTATTGAAGTTAAGATTGAATCTGAAAATGACATTCAAAGAATTGTCGATGATGGTTTCATTGAATCCTCTAAATGTGATAGCAGGCTCCTAGAAGGAATAGAATCTGAAAATATAAGTGAAACAACGTTTTGGGGATTCAAGTCGGAGGACTATGATGCTAAAAATATTACACAAGAGATAGAATTTTCTCGTTATATTCTATATGCATCCGGTAAGTCACAATGTTATCAAGACACATCTTTGTGTAAGAATATAGCTAAAGTTAGGAAACAATCTCTTTTGGAAATATGCATTCATACACCTGTTGCTTTTGGAGTATATGAAATGGTTAAATATCAAGGATATAAAAGATTTGGTATTAAGAATTGTTTATACTGTAAAAATTTTGTTGACAGCTATGACGGCTCAGGAAAACTATGCCGCTTGTATAAATATTTAGGAATAGACCGGTTTGAGCAACATGATACTGCAAGAGCAAAATCTTGTCCTTCTTTCTTGATAAATCAAGATGAAATGAATAGGGAACTTGAACATTTTGATTCTTTGAATAATAGGGAATATACCGAGCTTGAATAATTTCCAACCACATAATATTATCTGCAAGTCAAAACTTTTCTTTTCCCGCTAATTTGAGTTTTTCGTGTAGGATTTAGTTCATTATAATTCTAATGTAGGCATAAAGTATTTATAATTAATAAAGTACTCGATTTGAAATTTTGTTAATGCTTGCTATGCTTGAAATGAAAAGTTAAAAATAAATAATAAATAAAATGTGTGACAAGAGTTACAGCTTGAAAACTATAATTCTTGTCACATTTTTTTTAGAACAGAAAGCTATTGTTTAATATTTTTTCATCAGGTTTTATTTCCAAGTAACTTATGAACTACTATCACCATCGTAATTCCCAAGATCGCTATAAGCCCACATGCAGCAACCATCCTCCAAATTAACCAGGAATGCAAAAATTCTACATTCGCCACGATCATACAGACCAAGAAAGAGGATAGGGCTATTAGAATGACAATCAAAATATAAAATGCCTTATATGATAGATAAATGCGGTTATCCATTTGAACAATCCTCTGCTCTGCCTCTGTGCACTTGATCTCAATTTGGTCAATGAACTGGCCAAGAACGGTATTACCAAATTTAACAGCCTGATCTTGCGTATCCTGAGTAATAGATAGTTTGTATTTTCCTAATAAATCCACCAATGCGGTAAGATCCGTCCTCAATCCATACACATTGTCATTCAACTCGGCAAGTTCTTTTACGTTTATACCAAGCAGACGTTTTTCCTCCTCAAGATATTCATTTTGAGGAGTACTTTTGGTAACCTGTGCTTCCTTCATTTCAGCGGTAAAATCAAATTTCTTTTTCATAAGCTCATCGTTTTAATCCAGTTTTCGGTTTCTTTCCTAAGGTACGAATGGCAGCACGGGCACATCTTTTTGCCCATAAGAGATCATCCTCGTCCTTATCTCTCCATGGTAATTCGCTTTGTGAACCACCGTCACCTCCGGTTGGTGCATTGGGGACTTCCAGCAATCCGACAAATATTACTACTGCCATATCGGTTAACTCCTGTGAATTGGAGACGAAACGATAATCAAATTCATCGTTAAAATGGTTGAGTACCTTTTCTGGAATGTAGAACCGATGTTCCTGACCTTCGTGACTCAATGTATAGGGAACCGTATTCGGATTGTAGATCTTATATTTGGTATAGTCAGCGGATGCCGATGGCTTCTGAATCTGTCTCGAATCAGTATCTTTAGGTTTGTTATTCGCTGCAATACCTGACCTATAATGAAGTTTCTCCCATGTGACAGGAAGTTTTGAAACCATCAAGTTTCTACCAATACCCAGATCGGAAGCTTTGTATTTCGTCCTTCCTTTCATGATTGCATATTCGTGAAGAATACCATCATCGTCCTTTCGCTCATGTATGGTGTATCCTTTCTTTGTCAATGCTGCTTTGTATTCATCCCATGACCATGATGACATGGATTTAAGGACATTCATACAATCCTGTGTAACCAATGGCATGTTGACATTTCTTACCTGTTTTGCTGTTGTCCATCCACGTTTCTTTGCTACTCTTTCTGCTGCCCACTGGGCACGAAGGTGTATATTGTGGTCGTTGTTAATCTTTCCGTCTTCATCCATCCTGCAGACAGCAGCATGAAGATGAGGAACTCCGCTATTGGATTCCATATGGAGCCAGACTGTGTATTTGCTGTTGGCCAGATTGGTCGGACTGTTTCGTACTTTCCCGTCCTTGTCTTTGAACGCCTGTTTGTCAAACTCTTTAGCGAAATCCTGCCAAAGTTTTTGCCAGTCTTCAATGGTAAAGTCCTTGGTATGTTCGGGTGACGGACTAAGTTCAATTCTGATGACTGAGTTCTTCACCGGGCGGAAGCGGGAAAGAGTAAGTTGCATTGAATTCCAAACACCCATTGCATCTGGCTCCGATGGCATCATATTGTCCAATATCCGGTAGATTTTTTCCGGATGTTTTTTATTATGTGATTCGCCGGTTATATAACGGATGTCGTTTATGCCATGCGATATTGCTTTAGCCTTTGCGATCATGATTCTTCAGTTTTATTATTGGTTGGAATACTGTTCGGCTCTTTTACGGAATTTAGGAACTGGCAGACATTTTCTGCCACATTGCCAAGCTCCTTCAGCCAGTTCACCATAAATGGAATCTGGTTGAACATCGTGTGCCGTTGGCTTGCACTCATTCCATGAAGGGCTGATGTGAATTTCACCAGGTCAGCACGGCAGTTGTCCAGATTCTGCAGCAGTGCAGCTTCTTCTTTGGAGAGTCTTGCCTTTGGCTTATAATTATATGCCCGCGCAAGCAGATAATCGCTTACGGTCATTCCGCATTGTTCGGCCATTGACTTGATATGTTCTTTCTGTCGGGGGCTGACTTTGGCCCCGATAAATACGGTTCTCCTGTTGTCCGGAGTCTCGTTCTGTTCTGTTTGTTTTATTATTTCTTTTTCCATGAAAATCTAATATTATAATGGGTTAAGGTGCGAGCCTGCGAGTACTGCACCGGCGAAGTGGCAAAGCCGGCGAGAGCGCCAATGTACAACCATAACGGAGTGGAGGTTATACCTTGGTATATCTCGCAACAGATACCTGTTGAAACTGCACGGCAAGCCGTGTCGTATATACAAATGAAATTGGCATTTCGACTGCTACCATAAGCGATATAAGTATTCTGATTATCCAATAAAAGGGGAGAAGATGAATATTCCCTATAACGTCTTTATGACTTTGCTTTATTCTAATATGTACACCCTGCCAATAAAGTAAAGCCGGATTCAATAATGGCTGTCTGGGTTGATTTTATATTCCTTTCCCTCTTTTATGACCATCCTTTTGTTACTGAGGAAGGTGGCAACTTTAACTGCTTTGTTATGTCCCAGCTTAATGTCCTGCAGGGCATATCCTTCCTTCAGCCGTTCCAGATAATCGTCATAACTGGTAATACAGACGTTTGTAAAAGCTGCGTCCAGAGCTGCCCGATGCACGCTCTCGGAAATTTCCTTGTACGGATCAAACGGTTCTTTTACAGATCTTCCGATTTTCTTTTCCTGGGGTTGATAGGAATCCAGCAGTTCAGGTAAGACTTCATCGTTTATACGGAAAGCAAACGGTTCAAATTCCCGGTCACGGATATGAATGGCTTCTACTACGCTCACTGTTCTGTCCATTTTGTCCACTTCTACCTGCATGACTGTTTCTGCCTTGTTATTCAGTTCCGTGCCGATGTGACCACGGGCATTCTCGTTATTCTTGTTCTGATGGAGAATGGTATGAATGTGAATCTGGCGGTCATCCGTCCATTGCATGAATCTGGAAATAATATCGGTCGCTTCACTGGGGGAATTGATATCATAAAGAAAGTCTCGGATGCCATCTATAATCACCAGTCCGAGATCGGGGATTGTGCCGATAGCCTGTTCGACTATAGCCAGACGTATCGGAGGGGCATACTTGCGCAAAGCCAGCATAATCAGATTATCTGGATTCTTGTCCTCCGGGAGTCCGGCAAGGCGCAGGATTCTTTTCAATACCTTCTGGCAATGATGGCGTCCCTGTTCTGTATCAATGTACAGAACAGTTCGCTTATCCTCTGGAAATGATGAACGGTATTTCAGCACTGTTCCGTTTTTCAATGCTGACGCTGCAATGGCTGTAACGTTAAAAGTTTTCTTACTTTTGGCTTTGCCTATAGAGGCACTGAAGTTCCCCAGTGTACCGATTGCGGCATCATCTACCATCAATACAACCGGTGACTGTTCATAAGCTCCGTTTGCACTTACAGCAGACTCCTCCATATAAGCGGTCAATTCCTCGTCAGTAGGAATTCTAATGTCTGTCTTGTCCATAGGCTTTACACGTTTTTAGGGTTAGCCTTACGACGGGTGGCAGCAAGCATCTTTGCCTGTTCTTCTTCAAAAGTCAGTGGAACCTGTACCTTTCTTCCGGTCTCAAGCCATTTATCCAGTTCATCACGATAAACAAAAAGATGTTTGCCTTGTTTGATTACAGGAATGCCACCATGCTTGACCTTATAATAAAATGAGGATTTGGATATGCCAAGGTAGGTACATACTTCATCCACTGTCATAGGAACGTGATGGTTCTCTTTGACTTTGTTTTGGACTGCCAGACTGTTTTTCAATACAGTTTCCAAACTTTCAATTCTCTTACATAATTCACCTACAACTGTAGGTAAATCGTTAAAGGTTAAATTTCTGAAATGCATAATGTCTTTATTTGTTGTGTTTGAATATGCCACAAACTAAATCAATGACATTATGCAGAGAAATAGGAGAAGAGAATCATTTTCCGGTCTGTATTAATTCATTTTTTCTCACACTGCGCTTTGTTTATAAGAGTATAATCAAATTTAAAATCATCATATTTTGGACTGTCAATAGGAATCTGACTGTGTATGGTATCTTTGAGATTCTTGACAAGGTATCCCAAGGTTGCATTTTTTAATTCATTAGGAAATATGGTTTTTATGAAATTGGCTCTTTCTGATAATGATATGCCTAACCGTTCGCCTATATTCCAGACAAAATGTCGTAATGAAGGTGATGTAAGAGGAGTTTCCATTTTTGAACGAATGGGTTTATACAAATCTGATTGCCCACTTGCCAAATGGTCTATGTTTTCATGTAGTATAAGCAGATTCTCTTTGGTAAGAAATTTTGCGGTAGAATAGGTGGTATATTCATGAATAGCATTTATAATCATTATTTTTCTCTCTAATTCTTCCTTCTGAATTTCTTTCATACGGCTTTCGAATCCCTGGAGATATGAAAAAGCTTCGGATTTAACTTCTGAGGTAGGTTGTTGCTCCAAAACTTTTATTTCTTTCGAATCATCATGCTTCTCTGATATTGTAATGGATGTAACGATTTCAGAACTGGCAGCTTTGTTTTCTGTTGTATCAGTATTTTTTGTCTTTTCCGGTAACTCAATCATTGAAATAACTTCTGTTGCATTGCTAACTTCAATCATTTCTATATCTGAAACTTCTACAGTTGGTTCACTGCATTCTTCAATCATCATATCTGGTTTGGGAATAACCTTGTCAGGTATAGAATTTCTTTGATTATCAGAAAAGATCTGCGGACATTCATCCGTAAGGAATATATAGAATACACGTTGTAATCCTCCGCATGTTATGATTATTACAACGGTTCCTAATATTATAGGTGTTGTATACCTGGTCAGATCTATCTGGTGATTAATGTACAGATATGTTGCAATTACTGAAAAAAGGATACAACTTACTGCAAGTATGAAACTTGTCTTTCGTGCCGATAATTTAATATTGTTTGTCATGTTCTGTAATTATATGTACTAGTTTTTATGGCAAATATATTTTCTATTTCCAAATAGTTGTAATTAGTGACAGATAATCGTTCAGATTTTAAGAAAAATAAGCCTAAAGTACGAAAATCATACTCTAAATCATACTATAATCATACTTTAGGCATATTATTTATATAGGATACAGACTGCTATTCTTTCCTTTTTAGGGTAATCTTATTGCTCGCTTCACGCTTGTTGCTGTCCACTACTTTCATGTACCTTTGGGTCGTGGTTATGCTCTTGTGAGCCATCATACTTTGTATGGTACGGATGTCGGTTCCAGCCGCCCCTTGCAGGGTTGCGAATGTTCTACGATACGAATGGAATGTTATATTCTTGGTGATTCCGGCAGAACGAATCCATTCCTTCATGGGAACCTAGGTCCAGCACCTTTTCAGACCTTTGAATACCAAACCCTTCTTCTCAGGTGAGTATTCTATCAGCTTCAGGGCTTCATCACTAATGGGGATGATGTCTTCCGTCTTTGTCTTCTGTGTGATGGTGTGTACACATTTTCCTCCTGCTGCAAAATCAACAATTTCCTCCCAGCAGAGAGTAAGTATGTCACTGAGTCTCAAACTGGTCAGGCACGAAAAGAGGGAAGCGGTTTTTAGAACTGGTATCTTGCATGGTGTTTCAGCCAGACAGTACAAATCCTCTACACTCAGATAGTCCTTTACCACATCTTCCGGTTCAATCTTTTCCAGAAAATCATTTATGTTTGACTTGATCAGCCGATTGCGGTAGAGAATCTTCAGGAATCCTCTGAATGTGGACCAGTAGCCGGACGCTGAGTTTTGTGTAATATATCCATCCCGTTTTAGCTGTCTGGCATTGAGCAGATATTCACGAAACTTGTTGCACAGCTCCACATCAATTTCTTCGAAAGTACATTTGCCATGTACGAAGTTATAGAAGTGCTGATAAACGAATTCCCATTTCTGGTCGTGCTTGGGAAGTTGCTTACGGTAGTATTCTAGAAAATCTGCCTTATATTTCCTCTTGTCGAAGAAATCATAGCGTTCGTTTACGATAGATTCAAAGCGACGGCATCGGATGGCTTCTGCTTTCTCTGACATGGTTGCATTGAAGTCACGTTCCCGCTGATTCTTCGGATTTGCATAGATATAAATGTTCAAACCTTCGTGACGGATAGTTTTCATTGTTTCCTGGTCACGGTAGCCCGGATAATAGTCCAAATAGAAGGAAAGCATACCATTTTTTAACGGGCGGGTTCTCAAAGTTACAGTTTTACATCTGACATAGTTACAAATGTTATTAGTTGACTTAATTTTTGCGGTGAAGATGCACAATGACTTTATGCAGACCGCATTCAGCATAAAATCATTTTCCAGTCTGTATATCTGTCTGTACAGATTCATTATCTGGCGCCCATAATGTGGTCAAATTCCACTTTCAGGAATCTCACAAAGCGCCCTTTCTTCTCCCGTTTTATTTCGTGGAATTGCAGAATGCCGTAAACTGAATCCCGTGTGAGACTATACTTCTTCATGGCTTCCTGCACGGTATAATATTCTGAAGAATCATCTTCGGTTGTCTTCTTGGACAGATCGAAGTGAAGTTTTGAGTAGAATATCTGGCCGTGCTCTTTCTTTGAAGGGATGTTGTTGCGGTAAACATGTGAACGGATGGCTACACGTGTCATCCCATAGTTTTTCTCGATTTCTTCCGGAGTGTACCATTCTGTCAAGGCGTCATCCGTCTTATATTTGGCAAATGCCGCATCTATGTGCTTTTTACTGTAATAATTGAACTGGCGGATTCTGACCTTGGGAACATTGTTTTGCCGGGTATAGGTCCACACCCATTTGGCGTTGACTTTGTACTTTTCCGCAATCTGTTCAGCTGTATAATACTCGGTAACGTCAAATTCATCTTTTGGTCTGAGAACTTCATAAGGTTTTGTTTTCAGCATCAGTTCGATGTCGGTTCTTCTGATGAGCGACATTCTTGAACTTAACCTTGATGCACGAAGTTTGTCCTCCTTTACCAGTTTATAGACATACTGGCGAGAAACGCCCATTAGTTTGGCTGCTTGAGAAAAGGTAAAGTATTCCTGGCTCTCCAGTTTGTTCTTTACCTCCATCATTTCCTGAAATTCGCGCATTTCCATTCTACGTTCCTTCATCCGGTGTTTATAACCTCTTTTGGAACATTGCGGACTACAATAATTGGTAGTGGTCTTTTTTGCCATGAAAGGCTTGCCGCACCACTGGCAGATTCTTTTTACTTCCATTTTTGTTATTCTCCATATTTTAGTGAAACATGAGCTTTTTACAGCTCGGATTATTTCCCTTTTTGTCTACTCACGTAAACCATTGTCAACACACGTCAACAAATGCGTCAGTGTGACATCGGGCAAAAGCCCTTAATTGTTCCGCGGTAGAAATACGGTAGAAAAATATGGTGAACAACAGTATCCAACTGTTTATAGCTGGATTTTTGGCAAATAAAAAAGCCGCTGAAAATCAGCGACTTCATTATAGTTGGTTCTAATTCGTTGCAGTTGATTACAATATCCTACTTGCCGATGCAAAAGTTTTGAAATATATTTTGCAATGTTTCTTCCGAGGTTATACCTCCTTCTGCAACAATCTCACTTAGTTCGTGGATACATTGTCTTAAATCCTCACTTACCAAATCTCCTGATAATCCCAATTGCAATCCTTCCTGTACTCTATGAATAGAATCCAATGCTCGTGTTAATGCTTCGTAATGGCGTACATTTGTAATGATAATATCGTTTTGGTTGATTTCTGGTAAGGCGGCTGCCTGTACTAACTTTTTTTCCAGGATCGTTATATTTTCCCTTTTCTTTGCTGAGATAAATAGTTTTTCCACTTTCATGTCAGCAAATATAGCTGACAACTCTTCTTTTTGTATTGCTAGTAACAGATCTGACTTATTAAATAAAATAATCATCTTTTTCCCTTCGCAGTGTGGAAGAATTTCGGCTTTTAATTCTTCGAACCGTCTTTGGGCATCTGTAGAGTCTATCATCCATAAAATGACATATGCTTGGTCCATCTTTTGGAAAGTACGTTCTATCCCTAGATTTTCTATTGTATCGTTCGTTTGGCGGATTCCAGCTGTATCAATAAATCGGAATGTGACACCTTGTAAATTGATCGTATCCTCTATTACGTCACGGGTCGTTCCATGGATATCACTGACAATGGCTTTTTCCTCATTCAGCAACGCATTCAGTAAGGTGGATTTTCCAGCATTCGTCTCTCCGATAATTGCTACAGGAATGCCATTCTTGATTGCGTTTCCTACACTGAAAGAATGAGCTAGCTGGGCAATAACTTGTTCGATATGGGTAGCTAGACTGCTCAGTTCGTCACGATTGGCGAATTCTAGTTCTTCATGATCACTGAAATCCAGTTCTAATTCCATTAACGAAGTGAAATGAAGCAATTGGTTACGCAGGTTAGAAAGTTCTTTACTGAATCCTCCACGCATTTGGCTCATGGCTAGGCGATGGGTGGCGGCAGACGATGAGGCTATCAGATCGGCCACAGCTTCGGCTTGGCTCAAGTCCATTTTTCCGTTTAGAAAAGCACGTTGGGTGTATTCACCTGGTAGAGCGGCACGACATCCATTATAGATCAGGAGTTGTATAACTTGCTGCAGGATATAGGATGAACCATGACACATGATTTCCGTACTGTCTTCACCGGTATAAGAATGAGGGGCACGGAACAAAGAAATTAAAACTTCGTCTATTACTTCTTCTGCAGAAGGTATAATTGATTCTTTTTTTTGTAACGTTTCACTTTTTTCTTGCGGAATTTCACTCGTTTTTTGGAAAAGTGTATTATTAATTTTTCGCTTTGGGGAACAAATCTTTCCGAAAGTAAGAGTATATGGTGCTCGTTCTGTCAGTGGCTTGCCTGTGGCGGGTGTAAATATGCGTGACGTTATTTCAATCGCTTTTGGGCCAGATACACGAATTATTCCGATGGCTCCTCCCTGGGCGGTGGCAATGGCGCAGATTGTATCTTGGTTTATCATTTTCATTTGGTTAATAATATAATGTTTTAGCTACGATGGCTGTTACTTCTTCTAAATAACGGCGGTCTGTCTCATCAAAAGAGTTTAATAGATTACTGTCAATATCCAATACTCCCTTTACTTGTCCATTAGCAAGAATAGGAACAACAATTTCGGAGCGGGAAAGAGAACTGCAGGCTATATGTCCGGGGAATTGTTCTACATTGGGCACTATCAAGGTTCGAGCTTCTGACCATGAGGTTCCACATACTCCCTTTCCTTTATGGATGCGATAACAGGCGGTGCTTCCCTGAAAAGGTCCTAAAATAAGTTGGCCGTCTTTAACCAGATAGAAACCTACCCAAAAAAAGCCGAAGGCTTCCCGAAGAGCAGCGGCAGTATTGGCCAAAACACTTATTTCTTCTTTTTCATCTGATATTAAAAGTTCAAACTGAGGGAGGAAAAGACGGTAACGTTCTACTTTATTACTAGTTGTTTGTTTGAAACTGGTTTCCATATTTTTATTTGTTTTATGAGGGGACATCTTGTTGTTTTTTTACAAAAAATGGTCTTCTATGAAGCGATGTCCCCTGTTAGGTAAAAAGAGTTGGCTTATTCTGTAAAAAATCTGTTTATGCCAATCTTCTTCTCGATGATAATAAGAATAAGTATTGATAGATGATCCGGTGAATTTTATCCATATTATATAGACAACTAAATTGGGAATTATATTCTTTCCAAGACTTTTTCTATCAAACCATCAATAGAGTTTTTATAGCCGGTATTGGCTTCCTTTATTAGCCGGTTGGCAATTACCATACATACAGTCATGGCTTTGTGTCCCATCAGGCGTGCTAATCCGGCAAGGGCGGAACTTTCCATTTCAAAGTTAGTGATGCGATAGTCTTTGTATTCAAATTTCTCAATCTTTTCATTCTGTTCAGGATCGGCCAGTGGAATACGGAGTTCTCGTCCTTGCGGGCCAAAGAAACCTCCTGCGGCGATAGTTATGCCACGGACCATATCATTTTGCGCGATGCGGTCTATTAATTCCCGGTCGGCATCAATGACGTATGGGTGGGCGATGCATACATTACCTTCCCAACCCATGTAATTTATAAAAGCTTGTTCGAATTTCAGATCGCAAACCTCATTGCGTCCGGCGTAGAAATTGAGTAGTCCATCAAAACCGATAGACTTTTCAGAACAAATATAGGTGCCAACGGGAGTATAAGGCTGTAATCCGCCACATGTACCGATACGTACTAATTCCAATTGGCGTAAGTGGTCTTTTTCATAACGGGTATTGAAATTAATATTGGCCAAAGCATCTAATTCATTCATCACAATGTCTATATTGTCACAACCTATACCGGTGGAAACTACGGTGAGACGTTTCCCTTTATAAGTACCGGTAATGGTCTTGAATTCACGGCTTTCTATTTCACATTCTTTAGTTTCGAAATGAGAAGCTACTAATGCTACACGCCCAGGGTCACCTACTAGAATTATTTTATTTGCCAGCTGTTCCGGTTTGATATGAAGGTGAAAAATAGAGCCGTCGGGATTGATAATCAACTCAGATTCTGCATAATATTTTTTCATAATCTTTTTTTTGTGGTTAATGGTCTGTATAATTGATGTTATATTTCTTGTCTTTTTAATGGGTATACAAACAGATTATTTCTTAGATGTAGATGCCACGGATTTATAAACTTTCATTGATATTAGCATGATAAAGAGAAAAACAGTTTCATTCGCATCCAAGAAAAATACATTAATCGTTGAATACTAGTTTTATTTGCTTAATGGTTCATTACCGAAAGTTGTTTCGGGTTTTGCAATATTTTCACGCATGGAGGTATCTGCTTGTATATTCTTCATGCGGTAATAGTCCATAATGCCTAGGTTGCCACTACGAAATGCTTCCGCCATGGCCTTGGGCACTTCGGCCTCTGCCTGAATTACATTCGCACGGGCCTCTTCTGCTTTGGCTTTCATTTCCTGTTCCAAAGCGACGGCCATCGCACGGCGTTCTTCTGCTTTGGCTTGTGCAATATTCTTGTCGGCATTGGCCTGGTCTATTTGTAAAGCAGCTCCAATATTTCTGCCTATATCAATATCAGCTATATCAATAGACAGGATTTCGAAGGCCGTACCGGCATCTAAGCCCTTGCGGAGTACTAATTTAGAGATAGAATCAGGATTTTCCAATACGGATTTGTGATTTTCGGACGATCCGATAGAGGACACGATACCTTCACCAACACGTGCTAGAATCGTGTCTTCTCCGGCACCTCCTACTAATTGGCGGATATTGGCGCGTACAGTGACACGAGCTTTAGCTATAAGCTGTATGCCGTCTTTGGCTACAGCAGTAACGGGAGGAGTGTCAATAACCTTAGGGTTTACTGACATTTGCACGGCTTCGAATACGTCACGGCCGGCTAGGTCAATACCAGTTGCCATTTGGAAAGACAGTTCGATGTTGGCTTTGGATGCGGATACTAGTGCGTGTACTACTTTTTCTACATGCCCGCCTGCCATATAATGAGCTTCCAATTCATCTCGGGTTATGTTACTTAAGCCAGCTTTATGTGCTTCAATCATTGCTGGGACAATGACATAAGGAGGAACATTACGGATGCGCATTAAGAATAATTGCACCAATGAAATGCGTACTCCCGAAACTTTGGCAGACAGCCAGAGGAAAAATGGTACATAATGAAAGAATAGTACCACGAAAATAATTCCACCTCCTATAAGGATGAAAGGAAGATAGTTGGGTTCGATCATAATAATCAATTGTTTAAAAGTAAATATTTATATTTGAACAGCTCCACATCGAATCTCTGCTGTTTTCACTATTGTCTAAAATATACTTGAATGAGAATGTCAATCAAGAAATTTGATAAAATCGTATTTGTAAGTCATTTTTCTATCATAGGTTGAATTTGCGTACAATCACCGTTCCTTCAACCATTCTTTCTACATAAATGGGGGTATTCTCATCAATCAAGCCATCGGCAGAGCGCACTTCGATGATGTGTCCATTAAAGTTTGCATTGCCTATCAGTGCAAGGCGGGTTATTGCTATGCCTTTGTCTCCGATGCGGATATGGGTTCCTTTTAGGGGATCGATTTTATAATCCAGTGTTTTCTTCAAAGAAAGCTTGTCCATGGTTTTTGAGTGCATAAACCAGATGATAATGGCTATGCAACTTAGGACGGATGCTATCAAAGTAATGAATCCTGCTATCGGTCCTAATGTGTCGAAAGCGTAATAGTTGGCATATAGCAGGCAGATGGCCGATGCTATTCCGGCTATACTGATGCCGGGAATAAGGAAAACCTCTACAATAAAGAGAAGTACTCCTGCCAAGATGAGCGCTATGATAATAAATACTTCCATAAATATCTTTGTATTAGTGTTTCAACTTCTTTATTTCTTCGTTGCGGACGCTGATATCCAGTTGGGCCATTTCTTTCAGAAGTTGTTCAGTACGTTTTTCCAATTCCAAAATGGCGGGTGTCAAATTCTTCTTTCGTGCACTGTTCCCTTGGGCATATTGTTCGCGTTTGTCATCCAGATTTTTCTTCAGGTTGTCATAATCCTTCTGCTTTTGTATTCTTTGCTGATAAAGTTTACGTGCTTCGGCAGAGCGGAAGTCGTTCAATGTGTGGTAAACAGCAGAGTCATCTATTATCAAGGTGAAGTCTTTTTGTTGTTCTCCGGATTCTTTGGCATACATTATTGCCGCTAGGCGTTGCTTGCCGGTTCGTACTTTCTCTTCATCTTTCCAGGTGGTACGGATAGAATGTAGGCTGGCTGCATTTATAATGATCTGTTCGTCTGTACTTTCGTAATTGTATACTTCTTTTGAAGAGTTCGGTACAAACACATAGATACAGACTTTGTTATCAGGCTGATAGCGGTCTGAAGCAAACCAGCCAATATTGTTGAATTCATCAATGGCATACATATAGTCATTGGCGGGAGAGTTAAATGGCATTCCTATATTATCGGGACGAAGATAATTGCCATTTTCCGAATCATAGCGAGTTACAAAAATATCGTACCCCCCCAAAGAGCCTTCTCCATCCGATGCATAATACAAGGTAATGCCATCTGACATTAAGAAGGGATAGTTTACATTTCCCTGTTCATTAAGGGACATGAGGGGTTCGGGCTCGCTCCAGCCGTCCAACAGACGGATACGGGAGTAGAGTTGCATTTTGCCGTCTGTGCTTTTGTTCCCGTAAAGTACTTTATTGCCCATTTCGGTTTGATAGACAGTCCCGGATATGGTAGGATCGTGATAGAGTGCTCCCGATTCTCTACTGATTTTATATGCTTTCAGAAAATCATTTTTATCGACTACAAAACTATCTATTACAGTAATGTTTTCCACTCCTTTTATCATACGGGCTGCTTGCTTTATTTGTTCCAGCTCTGCTTCAGCCATTTCGGTAGGGCGTTTTTTCTTTTCCAACCATTCTATGTGTTGTTCGTAGTTATCTACGGCATCGTCAAACCGATAGATATCATAATATAGTTTCCCTAAATAGCGGTATGCGTCAATGACTTTGCGGGCGGCGCTTTTTTCAAGGTAGGGCTGTGCTTCTTTTTTTTCTCCTGTTTCATAACAACATGCGCCATACCAATAATTATAATTGGCATTAGAAGGGGCTTGCTTTACCAGCTTTTGGAAAGCTGGTTTGGCTTGTTCAAATTCTCCGTTCAGGAAAAGTTGTTTGGCTTGTGCCAAGCTTTGTGCCGCAGTGTTGCCTGCGCAGCATAAAGTAAATAAACCAATGATATATTTTTTGTACATAGTTAGTTTATAATCCGTATTATTTAGATTCAAAAATACAAAGATTAATTGGAATTCTCATGCTTTAATAATTCTATTTTGTTAAATCTTCCATAAATCATTCTTTTCATGTACTTTTGTGCCCTATTTTTAAAGAAGATGTATGGCACAATTTACGGAAGACGAGAAAATAATGCGAAGGTTGGAGCAACGCTTTAACAAGGGGGTGGTAAAGTATCGCTTGATTGAGGATGGTGATAAAATTTTGATAGCTCTTTCTGGTGGAAAGGATTCTTTGGCTCTATTGGAGTTATTGGCAAGGCGTTCACGTATTTTGAAACCGAAATTTGCAGTGATAGCTGTGCATGTAGGCATGACAAATATTCCTTATCAATCTGATTTGGAATATCTGAAAGGCTACTCAGAGGATTTAGGGGTGCCGTTTGTGCATTATGAAACTTTTTTTGATCTGAGTACCGATACTCGGAAGTCTCCCTGTTTCCTTTGTTCTTGGAATCGGAGAAAAGCTTTGTTCACGGTGGCAAAGGAGCAGGGGTGCAATAAGATTGCTTTAGGACATCATATGGATGATATCTTGGAAACTTTGTTGATGAATATTACTTTTCAGGGAGCGTTCAGTACGATGCCTCCTAAATTAGTGATGCGTAAATTTGAGATGACAATTATTCGTCCTATGTGCTTGGTACATGAAGCGGATTTAATTGAAATGGCACGTATCCTCGGTTTTCGTAAACAGATCAAAAATTGTCCTTATGAAAGTTTGTCGAATCGTTCAAATATGAAAGATGTTTTATATTCTCTAGAAAAAATGAATCCTGAAGCACGGTATAGTTTGTGGAGAAGCATGACAAATATTCAGGAAGAACTGTTGCCTGGGATGAATGAACACGATTTATAGTTGATATGGCTGTTTTGTTGTTGGGGGATTATAACGAGACTGCTTATAGTTAGTTGTTTGTACTTGTGTGCAGCTAACCAACTATCAATATTATCAATGTATTTAGATGGGGAAGAATGTTACAAAGGTATCCTTCCTGTTGTTTGTTGTGCCGGATACAAGGTGATGCACATGTCTGATTTGTTGGGGAAAGTGTAGAAATATTCTACAATGAAAATGTGGACCTTTTTCTTTGAAAATAGTTTGTTCTTAATGTATTTGATTGATAATCAAACCAGTCTGGTTTTGGCATAGGAATTGTTTTCTCTTTATCATAAGAATAACCATTTAAATATATTAGGATATGAGAAAGTTTTTTATTGTGTTAGTATGGGGAATGGGATTAGGACTTGCAGCGTTGTTTACAAAAGATATAGTACGTGGGGTGAGGAATGTGATTGCGATAAATCATTTCACCCCTACTGAGGTGAATAACGCTCCAATAGGATGGCATCAAGACTTGTGTTGTTATCTTAATTAATTTGTCGTCATAGAGATTTTGTTCATAATTGAAATTGGAAACAACTGTTTTTTATGGCAGCTGTTTCCAATTTATTTGTATTCAGTTGTCCTTATACTCTTTTCGTCAAGTGATTTTCGTATACAAGTCTAGGACAAATGTAAAATAATAAAGGGGATTGGATGAATGGTTATTAATGAATGTTTTTAATGTCATCCTGCACTATTTGATCCATTTCTTTCATCAGTTTTTGGGGATTCTTTTTGGGGGAGAATCCTTTATCTTTTTCTTCATGCAAAAGATCTGTTTCAGTTATGTCCTCACCCCAGTCTTCGAACATATTCGTTGCCGGTTGTCCTGACAATGTTACATTCTCTTCTGCGATAGGGACATTTCTCTCAATAATTTTTTCCATAATCTAATCTATTTATTGTTTACTAAATGACAAATATGGGTAGAAATGGTTTAATGATTTAATAAAGTTTGAAGTTTATGATAAATAGAAAGTTCTTGAGCAAGCTAGAAAAACCTGATTTGCGAGCAACTCTTTATCTTTCTTTTTAAACAACTTTGCCTTGTAAAGAGTGCTCCTCTGTCCTTTCAATTGAAAAATAAGTTTTTTAAAAAGCAATTCTTTCGGTCTGTTTGAGGTTTATTTGCAAAATTGTGGGGAGGATTTTGGTTCTTAAAGGATCGTTTTGTTCTCTGATAACTTCCGGAAATGTTCTTGACGTACTTATTAGGAAGTTCGGGTGTTTATGTCCTCATGCCATCACTGCATGTATAACAGGCTAATTATAAACAACTTATATGCAGATGGTAAAAATATTTGTTCTCACTTATGCTCTCATGCTCTCATAACGTTCTGAAACATATTTTCGTGTAACATGCTTGTCCTCAGTTATATCTATTTTTTATAGGCTATTCCAGGCTTGATAGGAAGTAGGGTGTTTTCAGGCTTTTTTCTCGCAAGAAGTGTGCATAAGGGGTTTGTACTTCCATAGAATAATGGCTTACAAAGTCTTGGCAACGGTAAAAAAGATCAAGACGTTTTTAAAAAAGCTCCTTTTCTTTTTTTAAAAGGCGGTTATCTTTTTTGAAAAGCTCTTGATCTTTTTAAAAAACGTCCTTATCTTTGATGTGGAATTTTATTCTGGACATATAAGATTTCATATACGTCCGCATGAGTTTGTACGTACGTATAACTATATGGGGCGTACGTGTAAAAAACATGTTTTCTGATGTGGGAAAAACATTGTCCTGTTATACTCCCCCTATTTTTACAAGTGATTCTTCTTTGTTTCTGCCTTTTTCATTTTGTTGCATTTTTAGCTGTAACACTATTTGGGGGACTAGGCAAGGAGAAAATAAAAAAGGCTATCTATCCCAGACAGCTTATTTTCACCACATAACTTACTGAATATCAAATATCAACTAACAGTGAAAAATCGAAAAGTTGCATATCAGCCTACATGAGCACGATTAATAATCAATTTTTCGCAGTTACAGAGATATACAGTCTGTTTCTTCTAAAAGGGTAAAAGTGAACCATTTCTGAGAAGTTACCCTACACAGAGTAAATGTTCCTTTTTACCACTTTCATAAAAGACTACATGCACGGATTTTGTTCTTTTCAAGACCTATCCATATGTGTATTTTCTTATTGTGTTACAGACTTTTAGCTTATTACTGCATCTCACCTGTTTTTGAATGACAAAACAAAGCTAAACACCCTGATTTTCACCACTCTTTGCAAATATAGCTATTTTTCTACAACTTTGTTTATTTACCCCATTATATTTTTCTCTTTCGCTTGGAATATCAATCCTTTACTATAATTTGAGGGGACACTTTGAACTTAACACTTTTTTTCGCTTTTATCAAGTATTCTTGGTTATTGATGGAAAAAACCATTTTATATTCTTTCCTCTCCTTTATTGTAAACGTACCTAATCCTTCGATATGAACATTCTCTCCATTCGATAAAGCCTCTGCCAAACTCTCCAAGAAAGGGATCGCACATTCTCTCATTTGTCTTTGGGTTATTCCACTTCTTTTTGAAGCAGCTACAATTAAGTCATTTTTGTTCGTCATTGATCTTTAATTACTATTGTTGATTTTTTATTTTTCGCTTTTAAGCTCAATTTATAATACATCTCTTTTTATTACCAGGCCCCATCTTTGAATACCTAACGATAAATTATTTAAATTACAAATATAAATCAGACAGTATATACGGTCTAACTTTATAGAGGCAATTATCATTAAAAAAACACAATTATTAGTCATAGCGAAGTAATAAGCATCGCTTTCGAGTTTCCGGTAAGGTGAGTAGCCGTCACTTTTATGATGCCCTTGCAACTGCCTAATTCGTTAAGAATAACTCTTTCAGAGCGGGAACCGTCATCGTAGAGCAGATATATCATCCCGGTGTTTATACCCACAACCACCCAGAGGTATCCCTTGCGGACTCCTTTTCCCTTACTGTTCTTTTCCGGGACGAGTATTTTGTAATAGGTTTCATCGGCTGCCTTATAAGGATCACTCAAAGCTGTCTGCCGGATGCACTTATAAAGATTTTCGAAGAGGCTTGAGGCTTTTTCTATCAACTTATGAGCCGTAGGTTTCTTCAGCGTAAAACCATAACCCTCGAAGTAGTTGATGATTCTTTCAACAGGTAGCGATTGTATATAACGTAATTCCATCAATCCGGCAATAAATGAACCGTCATAGCTGGAATTCAAGAAGGCCGAAGCCGGTGTTTTTCCCTCAAACAGGCGACCTTCTTGCCTATAGGTGTGTATCTTGTAGACATGCTTGATGAAGCGCATGGGTATACATTCATAGCGGACGCATATCCTGGGAACAGTGGTAAACAACCGGGCCTTATTGATGTCAAAATCGGGATCATCGGGATAAACGACATGTTCTTCTTCCTCCATCTCATAATGCATATCACGTTTGGCCCCATTGTTCTTTCTTGCTTTACGCTTATCTGCTTTTTCCGCTTCTATCTTCTGCCGCTCTTCTTCGGATATGGCAGATTGGGGAGCCTGTTGCTGTTCGGATGTGTTGGATACAAGTTTGGCGAGTCCCTTAGTAAGGCGCTGTTGCTTGCTAAGAGATTCGCCTTTTTGAAGGAGTGCCTCTTTAAGGGAAGAAACCTCCTTTATCAAAGCATCTATTTGGTCCAAGAGTCTGTTGTTGTCATCTCGTAATCCCTTGATTTGTTCCTTCAATAACTCTATGATCTCATCCTTTTTCATGGCATAAAGATATAAAAAATCAACAAATTAGCCAAATAAACCGGATGATATCTTTAGAACAAACAACTAATAATCAGAATGTTGTATTAGATCGTAAAACGTTTTCTCAACCGTACAGACTTTAATGAACTCCATTTAAGATAAAAGACAAAACCTGATAAGAAATCTCGTAATTACCTGTGTTGGGGTTAAATGTCGGTAACTCAAAACTTCCACCTTCGAGGCGCTTGTAGTACAGAAGAAAGCCATCGCCATCCCAACGCAGTATTTTTACACTTTGTCGGTTTTTACCAAAGAATAAAAAGATATCTCCGGAAACGGGAGACAAGTCCTTCATTTCCGATCGTATAATTTTGAATAAACCGTCAATGCCAAGGTTCATACGAACAAAGCCCTGGTACAGATAGTAGCGATTGGCTGATGTTAGAGAATACATGGATCTCCCTCCTTTCTTTCGTAATCGCGCAACATTTTAATAACACCACTGGGTGTGGCCCGTTTGAACGAAATGGTGGTTCCACTGTTAAAGGTGATTGTGATCCCGGCAAGACTAAACTCTTCTTCCGACAACATGGCGGGTGCTATTTGAGTGAATGAAGGAAAGGAAGTTGTCGGTTGGGAGGGGGCAACGCCGCCATAATAATCACGGACTACATCTGCCTTGGCTTGTTTAACGCTATAGCCCCGTCTGGACATCCAGGAACTCATACCACCAAAAGTGGTATGCTGATCGCGGCAAACATCGGCTAAAGAACAATTGTAGTCTACTTTCAATACTTCAAGGAAATGTTTCCAAGTTTTTCCAAATCGATTTGCTGCTAAATCCATAATGCTTCATTTTTATACATAGCAAAAATATAAGAATGAAAAAAGGGCGACAAGATAGAATCGCGAAGACGCTTACCCCTGCTTGCTCTTCTTTATTATTTTTTAAGGAAAAAAATGGAATTTCTCGGGCAGAGCCCTTTCCCAAGAAAAGAGAAAAGACCATGCGGAATGAAATGAATATAAAAAATATGTGACAGA
>ENA-OWXH01000016-OWXH01000016.1-human-gut-metagenome-genome-assembly--contig:-NODE-16-length-126562-cov-48.1521_pt1 | contig 126562 bp, 114 predicted proteins | sample MGYA00249245_ERZ652057 | MGnify/ENA primary metagenome ERZ652057 (study PRJEB26925, sample SAMN05827269) | human gut metagenome | biome: ENVO:2100002; feature: ENVO:00000062; material: ENVO:00002003...
TAATCACCGCACAGACATCTCCTTTTGCCAATTCCGCTTTAGCTGCTTCTATATCGTTCAAAGGCAGATAAGTCACATGCCCATTGTCATTGATTGGGGCTATAATTTTCGGATTGTGGGTTACCTCCACTGCCAGTGAAGTACGTCCGTGAAATGCTTTGCAAAAAGAAAGCACACGGTTGCGACCATTGTAAAAAGAAGCCAGTTTCAACGCATTTTCATTAGCTTCAGCTCCACTGTTTATCAAAAACAATTGATAATCATCATAACCCGAAAGTTTCCCTAAACGGTCTGCCACTTCCTGCTGTAGCTTGTTAACCACCGAATTGGAATAAAATCCCAACTGTGCAACCTGCTTGCTTATCATTTCCACATAATATGGATGTGCGTGACCGATAGAAATAACCGCATGACCACCATACAAATCAAGGTATTCCGTACCTTGGTCATCCCAGACATGACAACCTTTTCCTTTGACAATATTTATGTCAAAAAGAGGATATACATCAAATAATTTCATAAACTCTTCTTTATTAAAAAGCAGACGGTTTCAACCTCAACCCTACGGTTTCTTCCAAATTGAACATGAGATTCATATTATGAACCGCTTGTCCGCTTGCCCCCTTCAACAAGTTGTCAATGCAAGAGATAACCAGCAGCTTATCGCCATGTTTCTCCAAATGAATCAAACACTTGTTGGTGTTCACCACCTGCTTCAAATCTATATTTTTGTCTACAATATGAACGAAAGAATCCTCGGCATAATAGTCTTGATACATCTTCACCAGTTCTTCCAGTTCCACCTTGCATTTGACTACCAGAGTAGCAAAGATACCACGCGGGAAATCACCCCGGTAAGGAATAAAATCTATTTCAGCATTAAAGCTGTTTTGCAACTGTTTCAATGATTGCTTGATTTCGGGAACATGCTGATGAGAAAACGGTTTATAAATGCTCATATTATTATTACGCCAACTGAAATGACTGGTAGCACCCGGTTTCACCCCTGCCCCTGTACTTCCGGTAATGGCATTTACCATTACATCCTCGTTCAGTAACAGATGTTTGGCTAACGGCAATAAACCCAATTGAATACAAGTGGCAAAACATCCCGGATTGGCCACGTGCTTGCTATGGCAGATAGCACGACGGTTCAGTTCCGGCAAACCATAAATGAAGTCATGGTCATCACTCTTGATACGGTAGTCCATACTGAGGTCTATGATTTTCAAATCCTCGGGTACATTGTGACTATCCATAAACTTCTTTGTATCTCCATGAGCCGTACAGAAGAACAATACATCAATCTCATCCAGAGGAAGTTCGTCTGTAAAAACCAAATCCGTTTCACCATAGAGTCCCTCATGTACGTCGGTAATCTTATTGCCAGCGTTACTGCTGCTATTTATAAACTTTATGTCTACATCAGGGTGATTAATCAGCAGACGAATCAATTCGCCCGCCGTATAACCTGCCCCACCGATAATTCCTGCTTTAATCATACTTATTAAATTTCTTCGTCCTTATGGTTATTATAATAAACACGCAAAGGTGTAGAAGTCACTTTGATAAAGCCTTTAGCATCTTCTGCTGTCCATCCCTTCTGCATTTCACCATATTCACCAAATTTGGTCTTCACCAGATCGTCTTTTGATTCAACACCCACAGTAGAGAATGAAAGCGGACGGAGTTCCAAGATAGCTGTACCATTTACATTACGCTGAGACTCCTGCAACATTGCCTCAATATCGCGCATTACCGGTTCCAGATACTGACTTTCATGCAAGAACATTCCGTACCAATTGGCAACCTGGTCTTTCCAATATTGCTGCCACTTGCTCAACGTATATTTTTCAAGGAAACGATGGGCACCGATAATCAGCATAGGAGCAGCAGCCTCGAATCCTACACGCCCTTTGATACCGATAATGGTATCCCCAACGTGCATGTCGCGGCCGATACCGTAGGGCGCACCGATCTCCTCCACTTTTTGAATAGCCTTGATAGGATCATCAAACTTCTCGTCATTAACAGCTTTCAGTTCACCTTTTTCAAATGTAAGACGAAGTTGTTCGCTTCCTTCCTTGGTCACCTGTTTTAAATAAGCACTTTCGGGCAAACCCTGCGCAGAGTCCAATATTTCCCCACCGCAGATAGAAGTCCCCCAAAGACCTACATTATAAGAATATTTCAATTTTGTAAAGTCAGCGGCAAAACCATGTTCGTTCAAATAATCGATTTCCTGCTGACGGCTTAATGCCATGTCACGGGTCAATGTAATGATCTCAACTCCCGGAGCCAGTACCAAAAAAGTCATATCGAAACGAATCTGGTCATTACCCGCACCAGTCGAGCCGTGTGCGATAGCGTCCGCACCTATTTCATTAGCATAACGCGCTATAGCCAACCCTTGGAAGATACGTTCAGAACTTACAGAAATAGGATAAGTACCATTACGGAGCACATTACCGAATACCATATATTTCAAGCTCTTCTCATAGTATTCCCGGGTCACATCCAATGTCACATACTTCACAGCACCCAGTTTGTAAGCGTTCTCTTCGTTCTGCTTCAGCTGCTCCTCACTGAAACCACCCGTGTTTGCACAAGCTGCATACACTTCATACCCTTTTTCCTTAGCCAGATACATTACAGTGAAAGAGGTATCAAGCCCCCCGCTGAATGCCACTACTACTTTTTTCTTCTTTTCTTCCATAATGATATTATTTTAATTGAGAATTAAAAATTGAAAACTGAGAAATAAGTACATGAATGCGCAGCCATCTTTTAATTTTTAATTCTTAATTTTTAATTTATTAAATAGTGTCTTCTTCGTGCAAAGCCGGATCGTAAAGCATGGCTGTACAAATACAGAACTTACGGTTCTTCGCCACTAATATATCGTGATTGATACAGCCTTCACAACCTTTCCAAAAGGCCTCATCATCAGTCAGTTCATTGAAAGTTACAGGAACATATCCCAGTTCTGTATTCATTTTCATTACCGCCGCGCCACTGGTCAGACTGAATATCTTTGCTTTAGGCCATCGTAGACGTGCCAATCGGAACGAAGCCGCCTTTATACGCTTGGCCAAACCTATTCCACGATAATTAGGATGCACAATCAATCCCGAGGTTGCTACATATTGCTTGTTTCCCCATGACTCAATATAGGTAAATCCTGCAAAATCATCTCCACATAAAGCAATAATCGCCTTTCCTTCTTTCATCTTTGTAGTCACATATTCATGTGTGCGTTCTGCAATGCCTGTTCCGCGTACCTTAGCAGCTTCTCTAATAGTATCTAAAATTTTATCAACGTAAACTTCATGTGAGGCATCTGCCACCATCACATCCACTTGTTTAGCATCCATCTCCTTTTTTATCTATTATTATGTTATTGTATATTCGGTATAATCAATGAAAGTGCATTCTTCACTCCCGCTCTTGTGCAACCTTCACGAATGACAAGCATAATAGTATCATCACCAGCAATAGTTCCCAATATTTCATCAAAGTTCCGGTTATCAATATCATAAGCCAAACTACTAGCATATCCGGGACGAGTCTTGATTACTGCCAGATTAGCCGAAAATTCAATGGAAATAAATCCATTATGCATCAACATCTCACTGGCCGAATGTTGCTCAGTCATACGTTTGTACATGGTATTGTTTGGTAATACATATACATAATTTCCGTTCATACTGGCTGCCTTCGCCACTTTCAACTGCTTCAAGTCACGAGACAAAGTAGCTTGGGTCAATTGGAATCCTTCTTTCGCCAATTCCTGCAACAACTCTTCCTGGCTACCTACTTCCTTACTCGAAATAATAATCTTAATGGCATCAAGTCTGCTATTCTTGCTCTTCATACTGCATAATTATTCTAATTCGGCTGCAAAATTACAGAATATTCGGGAATATAGATACAAAAAAGAGAATATTTTTGCGACTTTATGCATATTTTCAATAAAGCTTTTATCTATCATCCCAAGAATAAACCAAAATCATACCAAATTTTTCTTTTCAATGCAATCTTCTTAAAAAGACGGTAATATTATGTTTTACGACAGGTACAACCAAATCCAACAGTTATAATATCAAAAAAACAAGGACGACTTTCGGGGAATAAACTATTTTTGCATCACTATTAATTCCTTAAAATCAAAAAATAAAGGCATGGAACACACTTATTTCTTTGCGGTAGACCTGGGAGCCACCAGCGGACGTACCATCTTAGGTTGCCTGGGAGAAGGCAAAATGGAGTTGAAAGAACTGACTCGTTTCCCTAACCATATTATAGAAACCAGAGGACATTGTTATTGGGATATTTATGCCTTATACAATGAAATTATCAAGGGACTGAAAGTGGTAGCCAAAGACAATCTGCCTATCCAGTCTATCGGTATTGATACTTGGGGGGTGGATTTCGTATTAGTGGGCAAAGATGGAGAGTTACTCCGCAATCCTTATTGTTATCGCGACCCTCACACAATAGGTGCACCCGAAGAATATTTTACCCATATTCCCCGTGAACGAGTATATGACATCACTGGAATCCAGATTATGAATTTCAATTCCTTGTTCCAATTATCAACACTCCACCGCAATCATTGCTCGGCCTTGGAAGCAGCAGATAAAATACTGTTTATGCCGGATGCTTTAAGTTATATGCTGACCGGTAAAATGGTAACAGAATATACCATCGCTTCTACTTCCCAGATGTTGAATCCGCGCACCAAATGCTTCGAAAAGGAACTACTGGATGTAGCAGATATCAAGAAAGAACAGTTCGGCCGTTTTGTTTTTCCAGGGGAACCTATTGGAGTGCTGACAGAAGAAGTGCAAAAAATTACAGGTCTGGGAGCTATTCCTGTTATTGCCGTTGCCGGTCATGACACAGGTTCAGCCGTAGCTGCCGTACCTGCACAAAACGAAAAATTCGCATATCTGAGTTCCGGCACGTGGAGCTTGATGGGGATTGAAGTGAAAGATGCTATTATAAATAAGGAAAGCTTTGAACAGAACTTCACCAACGAAGGAGGTGTGGAAGGAACGACCCGGTTCCTGAAAAATATCTGTGGCATGTGGTTGTTGGAACGTTGCCGCAAAGAATGGGAAGCAACCAACAACTATTCTTATACAGAACTGATAGATGCAGCCCTGGCAGTTCCCGCTTTCCGCAGTGTCATCAATCCCGATGCTCCCTGCTTCGCCAATCCGTCATCTATGATTCAAGCCATCGGACATTATTGCAAAGAAACCAACCAACCTGTACCACAGAGTTATGGCGAAATCACTCGTTGTATTTTCGATAGTCTTGCCCTGCGCTACAAACAAGTATTCGGCTATTTGCAACAAATGGCCCCGTTCCCCATCGAAAAGCTGCACATTATCGGTGGAGGCTCACGAAACAATTTGTTAAACCAATTCACTTGCAACGCAGTGGGCGTACCTGTTATAGCAGGTCCCAGTGAAGGAACAGCTATCGGCAACATTATGTTACAGGCAAAAGCCAACGGGCTGGTAAACGATATTGCGGCTATGCGCCAACTAATCAGCACTTCCATAGAAACCGTTTCTTTTGAGCCCCAGCAAGCAGAAGAATGGGAAGAAGCATATAAGAAGTATTTAGCTCATTATAGAGAAGATATTTAATATTCACCTTGAAATTTATTCATTAAATAAACAAATAATATCATGAAAGAAGAATTGATTAATAAAGCGTATGAGATTGCAAAAGAACGTTATGCCGCTGTAGGTGTTGACACAGAAAAAGTAATGGAAACCATGCAGAATTTCCATCTGTCACTGCATTGCTGGCAAGCAGATGATGTAACCGGTTTCGAAGTTCAGGCAGGTTCATTGACCGGTGGTATCCAGGCTACAGGTAACTATCCCGGCAAAGCTCGCAACATCGACGAACTGCGTGCAGACATTCTGAAAGCTGCTTCATATATACCAGGTACTCACCGTTTGAATCTGCACGAAATTTATGGCGACTTTCAAGGAAAAGTCGTAGATCGTGACGAAGTAGAACCCGAACATTTCAAAAGTTGGATTGAATGGGGTAAGGAAAACAACATGAAACTGGATTTCAACTCTACTTCATTCTCCCATCCCAAAAGCGGTGATCTGTCTTTGTCAAATCCCGATGAAGGTATCCGCAACTTCTGGATTGAACATACTAAACGTTGCCGTGCCGTAGCCGAAGAAATGGGTAAAGCTCAAGGCGATCCTTGTATCATGAACCTGTGGGTACACGATGGCAGCAAAGACATCACTGTAAACCGCATGAAATATCGTGCTTTGTTAAAAGACTCTCTGGATCAGATTTTCGCAACAGAATACAAGAACATGAAAGACTGTATCGAATCCAAAGTATTCGGTATCGGACTGGAAAGCTATACAGTGGGGTCTAATGATTTCTATATCGGCTATGGCGCCAAGAACAACAAGATGATTACCTTGGATACCGGGCACTTCCACCCGACAGAAAGTGTTGCAGACAAAGTTTCTTCTTTATTGTTGTATGTTCCCGAACTGATGCTGCACGTAAGTCGCCCCGTACGTTGGGACTCAGACCACGTAACCATCATGGACGACCCGACTATGGATTTGTTCAGCGAAATCGTTCGTTGCAACGCCTTGGATCGTGTACACTATGGACTTGACTACTTCGATGCTTCCATCAACCGTATCGGTGCATACGTTATCGGCAGCCGTGCAGCTCAGAAATGTATGGTACGCGCTTTGCTGGAACCGATTGCCAAATTGCGCGAATACGAAGCAAACGGACAAGGATTCCAACGTCTGGCTCTGCTCGAAGAAGAAAAAGCTTTGCCTTGGAATGCTGTATGGGATATGTTCTGCTTGAAGAACAATGTACCCGTAGGCGAAGAGTTCATTGCAGAAGTAGAGAAATACGAAGCAGAAGTTACTTCTAAACGCTAATCAATATCCAACCACAATATCGTCCTCTGTAAGGGTCGCCTCATGTATCTGCCCCTACAGAGAACGTATTTGTGGTTTTAAAGAATATAAACAATGGAAATCATTATCGGATTAATCATTATCGCTATAGGAAGCTTCTGCCAATCCAGTTCATACGTACCTATCAAGAAAGTAAAAGAATGGAGTTGGGAAAGTTTTTGGCTGATACAAGGTGTATTCGCCTGGTTGGTGTTCCCACTATTGGGCGCATTGCTAGGTATTCCCCAAGGAGGCAGTCTGTTTGACCTTTGGGGAGCGGGAGGTGCTCCAATGAGCATCTTTTATGGTATATTATGGGGAGTGGGCGGCCTTACCTTTGGTCTTTCCATGCGTTATCTGGGAGTAGCCTTAGGACAAAGTATCGCACTGGGTACTTGTGCCGGATTCGGTACACTGTTCCCCGCCATCTTTGCCGGAACCAACCTGTTCAAAGGAAACGGACTTATTCTTTTACTGGGAGTATGTATCACTTTGTCGGGCATTGCCATTATAGGATATGCCGGCAGTCTTCGCGCCAAAAACATGAGCGAGGAAGAAAAACGCGCGGCAGTAAAAGATTTTGCTCTGACTAAAGGACTGTTGGTAGCCCTACTGGCAGGTGTGATGAGTGCCTGTTTCGCTTTGGGACTCGATGCAGGAACTCCCATCAAGGAAGCTGCGTTAGCTGGAGGTGTAGAAGGTCTTTATGCGGGACTTCCTGTAATCTTTCTGGTAACACTAGGCGGTTTTTTAACCAATGCCGTTTACTGTCTGCAACAAAATGTAGCCAACAAAACTATGAGTGATTATGCCAAAGGCAATGTATGGGTAAACAACCTGATATTCTGCGCCTTGGCAGGAGTACTGTGGTACATGCAATTCTTCGGACTGGAAATGGGTAAAAGTTTCCTGACCGGAAGTCCTGTACTGCTAGCCTTCTCATGGTGTATATTAATGGCTTTGAATGTTACTTTCAGTAACGTATGGGGTATTTTATTAAAAGAATGGAAAGGTGTATCCACCCAAACTATCACTGTTCTGGTAACCGGACTGGTAGTTCTTATCTTTTCTCTTGTATTCCCTAATTTATTCTAAAAGAATTATTATATTTGTAGCATACTGTTATTCAGAATAAAAAAATGAATAACAATACCCTATGAACAATCAAATAAAAGAAGATATGAAATCAATCTTAGACAATCGCCCCGAATTGGTCAAAGAGGTGAATAAAGTAGCCGAAGTAGCCGGATATTTGTGGCAAAAAGGATGGGCCGAACGTAACGGAGGTAATATCACCGTCAATATCACCGAGTATGTAGACGATGAAATCCGTCAGATGCCCGCTATCAGCGAAGTAAAACAAATCGGTGTAACACTGCCTCACTTGAAAGGCTGTTATTTTTATTGCAAAGGAACCAATATGCGTATGCGGGATTTGGCACGTTGGCCTATGGATAACGGTTCTGTCATCCGTATTTTAGATGATTGTGCTAGTTATGTCATTATTGCCGACAAACCGGTTCAACCTACTTCGGAAGTTCCCTCCCACCTGAGCGTACACAATTATCTCATTAGCATAGGCTCTCCTTATAAAGCATCCGTACACACACACCCCATCGAACTGATTGCCTTGTCTCACAACAAAAAGTTCATGGAGAAAGATGTGGCAACCAACCTGCTATGGAGCATGATTCCCGAAACAAAAGCATTCTGCCCACGTGGATTGGGCATGATTCCTTATCAGTTGCCCAGTTCTGTAGAATTAGCAGATGCAACTATCAAGGAATTGGCTGATTATGATGTAGTCATGTGGGAAAAACACGGTATCTTTGCTGTTGACTGTGACGTAATGGCCGCATTCGACCAAATTGATGTTTTAAATAAATCCGCATTAATTTACATCGCTGCCAAAAATATGGGATTTGAACCCGACGGCATGAGCCAGGAACAGATGAAAGAAATGAGTGTGGCTTTTAATCTACCCAAATAATATTTTTATGGTCTTCCCCTAATGGGGAGATTTTGAAGATGATTTGAACCCACATGGGGACAAATCATCTTTTTTATTATCGAAGCTTAAAAGATAAATGAGATCCAGATTGCCACTTAAGCTTTTCATCACACGATATTCATCACAAATGAACAAGCATATAAAATGACCAATTTATGTTTTTATCTCATTATTCTATTGATTAAAAAGATTAACACTCCCTATACAGCAAACACTTCCTAGACAATCGCGTACTTAACTCATTGACAGTTTGAGTATCTTATGTTTTTTTTAGAACAACGAGTACTCTTTTTGGCTATCTTTGACAAAGACAGATTCACTAAACCTACAGAGATATATGAAAGCAAATAAATTATTCCTTTTGGCAAGTTTCTTTCTATCAAGCAGCCTGACACCTATAGCGGCTCAGAGTAAGAAAGAGAAGAAGCAACAGACAGAACAAGCTGTACGCGAAGCTGTTGACGCAAAGACATACAAAATCAATGTGGACCGGGTAATGCCTATGAAAAGAGGCAGCAAACACCTGACTTCCGATTATTCTTTAGAAATAAGAAACGATTCGGTTTATTCCTATCTGCCTTATTTCGGAGTGGCGTATAACGTTCCTTACGGGGGTGGAAAAGGATTAAATTTTAGTGCTCCTTTATCAGAATATACTTCAGCATATAATAAAAAGGGGAATGCTAAAATCACACTAAAAGTACGGAACGAGGAAGACAATTACCTTTACAATATCATCATTTATCCCAATGGCAGCAGTAACATACAGGTCACCCCTACAAACAGACAATCTATTTCTTTCTCCGGAGAAATGGATCTAAAGAAGAAAGAATGAGCCATAAATAAAAGGGGGTCAAAACTAAAACAACCTATCGTGCTATATGATCAGGTCATTTTAGTTTTGCCCCCCTGATTAAATTACAGCTATTATTTACTTATTTCTCTAACCGGCTAAAGAAATTCTCAATGGCTTCCTTATTGACAAAAACTCCTTTTACTCCGGTCATTTCCACCGTATCCATCAACAAAGCCAAGCCCTGATAACCGTTTTCATCCTTTGCCAATACTTCCTGCTGATAAATTTCAGCTGATTGGCAGGCTTTACCATCTTCAGGTAATTTCTCGAACCGACCAAGGTAATAATTGCCTTCAAAGAAATTATGTGTAGATTCTGTCAATTGGAATCTGCTGGATTCTGGAGCATAAAAAATATTTCCACTAATAAATGTACTATCCGGATATCCGCCCCATGAATCCAAAGTAATCATAGTACGATCGATATCAGCCGCAGGTTTACGGTTCACATGAATAATGTTACGGGTAATGCGACTGTCCTTTACAGGACCTGCCAGATGAACAGCTGGTGAGAACATCCCGGCACGAGTCGGTTCAGGCCGCACTCCGTCACCTATACTCACATTGTAACGGACAATAGTGCCCAAGTTACCTACATTAAAAGATGCGTCGGCCGTGCCGTCATTGCAAACCAATACTAAGCCACCATAGTTATCATGACTATAATTATACTGAATGACCGTTCCCCGGCAATTCCAGTCCGAATCAAACCCCTGTGCATCCCACGGAGCCTTATGACCACTTACCTCATTGAATTGCACCAAAGTATTATCACAACTCCACGGCCAAATACCTGCCGCCGCCTCTGTGTCAGGAAGCATATCAGGACAATCACGCATTACGTTGTATTCTATCAAGGTACTGTCACAACCGATAGGTACAATACCATCACCTGGTACTTCCTCTATCAAATTTCCCCGTATCACGGTATGCTTGCTGGGATGCCAGTTCTGCCGATCGCTATAAGCGGCCCAAATCATAGCATTACGGGTGCATCTCAAAATATGGCAGTTCTCTATGGTTAACCTATTGAATGTTGAAATTTTCTTTTCACCGCCATTCACTATATAAATACCGCACCCTCCGCCTTTTTCTTTTACCAACGAACCATTGACATCCCGTACAGTCACATTATTGACAACAATGTTCTGCGATACGCCATAATCCATACACTCTATCTTCAAGCCCGAACGATAAGGCAGAGGCTGTCTACCTGTATTCACGATTTCCAAATTCTGCATCGTTATATAGTCCGAATTACAGATACGAGCTGCATACAAGGAAGTATCATATCCCACAATGCAAGGTTTCCGTTCACCATCACCATAAGCATCTATATAAATACGATCTTCGGGTATACCGTGTCCGGTGATTTCAAGTTCGCCATTAAAAACCTCACCGCGCTTCAACAAAACTTTATTGCCCGGCAGTAATTTCACTCCACGTAGTTTTTCCAGACTTTTCCATGCTTCATCCGGGGCTAACCCACTATTATTATCATCACCGCCGGTAGCATCCAGATAATAGCACACTGGACTATCAGAACATGCTGCCAACAGGAAGGAAAATAAAAGAAGGATCATTGTTTTTCTCATTTCTCTTCCGTTTTTAAAAAGTTATCTATTTATTCCAGAAGTTGTCAGAACAACCAGGATTCACCACAGATTACGCAAATTCACACAGTTTTTTGATTTAAAGGTTGTTTGCCTCCTACTTCTTTGTGACAATCCATGTACCCTGTGATGAAAACCTACACTCTACATTACTTCCACAAGTCGTGCTGAACCAGTTTCTTGTTAGTATCCAGTTCGGCAGTTGGCAAAGGCCATACATAATCCCTCTCACCGTTGAACTTACGTGCTTCATAAGCCAAGCCATACATAGTGCGTTCATTCTCTATATTAGCTACCGCCTTATCCAATTCCTTCCAACGATAAAGGTCAAACAAACGCAAACCTTCAAAGGCCAGTTCCACACGACGCTCATGCTTAATGACTTCCAACAATTCATCTTTAGAAAGAGAAGTGCCTTCCACTTCCTCTACTGTGGGCATGTTCACATCTGCACGTTGCCGCACTTCATTCACTAAAGCAGTTACATCACTATAAGCATAGCCTCCTTTCTGTACCATTGCCTCCGCCAAAGATAATAAAACTTCAGCATAACGCACCACATAAAAGTCTTGTCCATTATCCCAAGAGTTAGAAGTATCCGTAGGATCAAAATACTTATAAACATATATGGTAGACAGGGAAGCGGCAGCTCCACCATATACATTGGCATACGGATTTGAAGCCGAAGTATCTATACCTCCTTTACCGTTCCAAAGCATACCGGGAACAAACAAAGTACTATACAAACGTGGATCACGATTCTCAAAATGAGCAGGATTAGGCTTGCTAACATCCAAGCCACCCTCATTGTTTAATTCGGCTATCTTCGTATCGGTAGTCGGCTTACCGTCTTTGCAATAATAAGCATCCGCCAAATCTATAGTACCATTCATTGCTTCCAGCGGAGTATTCCAATGCGCATTAAAAGCAGCACCTTCACTCATACCCGGTCCTTCATAACGGACTGCAAAAATGATTTCAGGAGAAGTTTCTCCACTTTGAGTAAACAGTTTGGCATAACTCGGATCAAGCGAGTATCCCAAACCTTGCACCTGCTTATAAGCAGCAATTGCGTCATCCCATTTTTCATTATACAAAGCCACACGCCCCAGTAGGGAAAGAGCAGCTCCTTTGGTGATGTGTCCCCGTGAAGACGCGTTTTGCGGAAGTACTTCAGCCGCGTCCTGCAAATCAGTCATAATATGAGCCACAATAGCTGCACGGTCCGTCTTTTCACATTCAGCCTCGTCAATGGTCAAAGGGGCGGTCAGGAAAGGAACATCCTGATACGTCATAGTCAAGTTTATATACATCAATGCACGTATGGTCTTTGCCTCAGCCTGATAAATCGCCTTTTGGGAAGCATCCATATCCACTCTATCAATATTAGCAATCAGCACATTACAACGACTGATCACTTCATAGCAATCTTTCCAATAACTGCCAATAATAGAAGAACTTGGGGTATGAATCCCCATAGCCATATCATAACCTTCCATCCAGCCACTCCAATTAAAATGACCGCCATTATCTGATATACAATCCATATATAAAGGGCCCAATGAATATTGGTCGGAATTATAAAGCTGATTGCTCTGCAAAGCATCATAACAAGATGCCAACGCCATCAAAGCATCATCCGGTGTCTGCCAAAATGTATTGGATGAAGATTCTGTCAATGAGTCCCTCTGCAAAAAACTGTCAGAGCAAGAAGTCAGCAAAGCTCCTGACAACAGAGCTAGCCCTATAAATTTATTAATTGATTTCATAGTTGTTGCTTTTAAAATTTAACGTTAACACCAAATGAATAAGTTCTTGTATTGGGATGCACATCATTACGGGAATCTGTGCTCAGTTTCTCAGGATCATAATCATCCAAGGAAGTGAAAGTAAGCAAATTAGTTCCTGCCAAATAGAGTCTGAGACTCTGAACGCCCAACTTGGTCAAAAACTCTCTTTGCCTGAAAGTATATCCAATTTCCAAGTTCTTCAGGCGCAAATAATCTCCTTTTGTCAGCCAAAATGAAGAGTAGTTATTATTAATAGTTCCTCCCAAACGAGGCATGCTTCCATCCGGATTACTTTCAGACCATCTGTCCAACCAACGGCTAGTCTTGTTTCCGCCATTGGAAATAGTAGTTTCATCCCAATTATAACGATATACACCTGCAATGCCTTGCCAAAATGTATTAACATCAAAATCTTTATAAGAGAATCCCAAGTTAAAAGAATACTGCATTTTAGGGAACGGATTTCCGATAACAGTACGGTCAGCATCATTTATGTTGCCATTATTATCTATATCTTCATACATGATATCACCTAATTGCGGTTCCTGGTTGTTTTGCAGAATCTTCTGTCCGTTCGCATTTACACGATCCAAATCTGCCTGGGTACGATAGATACCGATAGCTTTCAGCCCATAATAAGAACCGATGGCTTCACCTTCACGATTGATGGTATTATTACTTATATCTTCCACCCCTTTCATATCAGTAATCTCATTTTTCACGCCTGAAAGTGAGAAACCTGCCTGCCATGCCCAATCACCTTTTTGGTCGAAATAGTTAGCTGCCAATTCCCAACCACGGTTACGGACCTTTCCCGCATTCTGATAAGGAGCATCCAAAGATCCCAGGAAAATACCCGGCATAGCGAGTTTCATCAAAATATCCGAGGTATTTTTCTCATACCAGTCAAAAGTGACATTGATCTTTCCACCCCAAAAAGCAGCATCAAAACCAAAGTCTGTAATAGTAGTTGTTTCCCATTTAATGTTCTCATTAGGTATCTTGGCAGTCTTCATACCAATCTGTTTGCTATCACCAAAATAGTAACTACCACTAGCCGCCAATGTAGCCGCATAAGCATAGTTACCAATTTCCTGATTACCCAATTTACCCCAGCTACCACGCAATTTCAATGAGTGGAGGAACTTCACATTCTCCATAAATTTCTCATTTGTCATGATCCATGCACCCGAAAATGAAGGGAAGGTAGCATAACGGTGTGCCTTGGGCATACGTGACGAACCATCGTGACGGACATTCATCTCTAACAGATAACGGCCTCCGTAATTATAGTTCAAGCGTCCGAAGAATGACTGCAAGGAACTTTCTTCCGCCGATCCGGTCACATGATCATTCATAGTACCTCCATCCATTTCATAAATATTATCGGTAGCAAATCCCTGCTTGGACGCCTCATTCTTGTCCCAACGGGTAGCCTGGATAGAATGGCCTGCCAACAGATTGAACGAATGTTTTCCTACAGAAAAATCATAAGTCAGGATATTTTCATTAATATAAGTCGTTTCCAGATAATGATAATCTGTCAGTTTATTGGTACCGACCGTGGTCAGCGCATTTCCTTCAGCATCGTATCTTACATTATTCTTCGGATTGAAAGTAGTCACATCATTCATATAATATTTATAAGCCAGGCTTGAACGGAATTTCAATCCTTTCATGATGTCAATCTCACCAAAGAATTTACCATCAAAACGATAATGCTTGTTATCCTTATATCCCATATTCAAAGCTTCAATCGGATTTTTGAATACGGATTGGGAAATATTGGGATTTCCATCCAGGAATCCATAATGTCCGTTAGAATAGCGTACAGGAACAGTAGGACGGGTAAACCAAGTAAGGTAGCGCATCAAACCTTCGCCGGTAACACTGGTCGTAGGCTCATCAATGTTCTGGCGGCTTCCCGAAAGATTCAATCCTAATTTTACAATACCCAACTGCGCATCCAGATTAGAACGGAAATTGAAACGTTGGTTAGCTGTCTCACGCAAGATACCATCTTGCTGGAAATATTGAGTGGAAATCATGTAATGTACTGCCTTACTACCTCCATTCACTGACAAATGGTGTTGGTGCATAGCTGCCGTACGGAACATTTCCTTAGCCCAATTGGTATTGGCAAAATGATCGGGATCTGATCCATTTTGCAATTTCTGTAACATATCATCCGTATATGCCTTGGAAGGCCAACATTCATTATACATCTTCGCCCACTCATAAGAATTCACATAATCGGGCAACACGGTAGCCTCCTGCAAAGCGATGCTACCAGAATAAGTAATAGTAGGTTTCTGCTCACCGCCTCGTTTGGTAGTCACCAAAATAACACCGTTTGCAGCACGCACACCATAGATAGAAGCCGAAGCCGCATCTTTCAATACAGAAACACTTTCAATATCATCAGCAGGAATTTCCGCAATCTGGCTCACCGAGCTTTCCACTCCGTCGATCAGGACCATCGGATCATTGTGTTCAAAAGTTCCCACACCACGGATACGGATTTCGGGACTGTCATGACCGGCCTGGGCACCATTGTTGGTCAACATAACACCCGGCAAACGGCCCTGAAGCATATTGGCAGTATTAGCTACCGGCATAGAAGCTACATCCTTGAAATTTACAGCAGCAACAGAACCCGTCAGATTTTCCTTCTTCTGCACACCATAACCGACTACTACCACTTCGTCAATCATTTCCGTATCTTCCTTCAGATTTACATTCAGTACCATATTGTCTTTCGAAATATGAAATTCCTGATCGGAATATCCTATAAAAGAAATGACAATAGTAGAATTAGAAGCCACCGAGAGATTAAAATTACCATCCAAGTCAGTTACCGTTCCATTGGTTGTTCCTTTTTCAACCACACTAGCACCGATGACCGGTTCGCCTGTGGCATCTTTTACAATACCGGAAACTTTAAACTTGTCTGCTTGCAGACTGGAAGCGCTCACATTCATCGCAGGGATGAAGAAGCAGAAACACAGCAATAGGCTCAGTACCCGGAATGTACTGGTTTCTGTCAGAGTTTTCATGTTCATAATACTTTTTTTAAAGGTCTAACAAATAAAGATAATTCGTTTTATTTGCCAGCAAAAGTAAGAGGAACAGAAAAGAAACAGGGAGAATTATTACCGGAAAAAGGCTGTTTATTCCCTATAGAGCCTATTTCCGGTAATAATCAGCCATCATACTTCATCATATACTCTGTAGGAGAAAGTCCGAATTTCTTCTTAAAGCAGGAACTGAAATATTTAGGGTCGTTGAAACCTACAGCATACGCCAAATCGGCTATACGGATTTTCCTTTTCTCGTCTATCAGCCGACAAGCCGCTTGCAAACGGACATTGCTGATAAATGCAGAGGGAGTAAGTCCGGTCAACAGTTTCAATTTATCTGCTAGTGTAGTCCGGGCCATACCCATCTCCGCCATAAACTGTGCATGTTCAAAATCACAATCACTCAAATGGGCATTCACACAATCCACCGCTTTCCGAATGAAAGCTTCGTCCATCGAGGTGTAATTTAATTCTTTGGCTTCAAAAACCAACTGCTTACGGAAATCCACCCCCATACGTTTGCGCCGTTTCAACAAGTTATCTATCTTGGCAAACAAGACAGAGAGGCGGAGCGGTTTACAGATATAACCATCGGCCCCAGACTCATACCCTTCCACACGGTCTTCATCACTAGTCTTGGCCGTTAACAAAATCAATGGAATATGGCAGGTCTCAAATTGAGTCTTCACCCGGCGGCACAATTCCATACCGTCCATTTCGGGCATCATAACATCAGAAACAATTAAATCCACTTCCTGTTTGGCAAGTATCTCCAAAGCTTCCGTTCCATTGGCGGCCTTCAGAATATGGTATTTGCCATGCAACAGACGAACCATCAAAGCCAATAATTCCTCATTATCCTCCACCAACAAAATAGTCGATGCTGCCGGTTTCTCTTCCAACATATCAATCTCCGAGACATTCTCCATTTCATCTGCCGATAAAATAGCATAGTCCACATTTTCGGTATTCTCGTCTACCTCATCCTCATCAAAAGCCTCACGTCTTATAGGAATTTCAACCACAAAAGTATTCCCTTCCTCCTTATCGCTAAATACTTGTATCGTTCCATGATGCAACAATACCAAGTCTTTAGTCAGTGACAAACCGATACCCGTCCCTATGGTATGGAATTTGCGATACTCCCCTTCATAAAATCTCTCGAATATATGATCCAACTTCTCTTTTGGAATCAACTCGCCGGGATTGTTCACACTCAATTTAAAAGTTCCCCTTTCCTCATCATGAGCCTGTGACACCACAATAGTTCCTCCTTCAGGAGTATATTTAGCGGCATTGGAAAGCAGATTGTACACCACTTTATCCAATTTATCCACATCAAAATATCCCGAATATTCTTCAGACAAATCAAATTGTATGGACAATTTCTGCTTTTTAACCAAAGGTGCGAAAGCCGACACTGATTTTTTCAAGAACATACTGACATTTCCATGCGAGACTTTCAGCCGCAACTTGCCATTCTCCACTTTTCTGAACTCTAAGATCTGCTGAATCAACCGGATTAACCGCACAGTATTATCAGCTATCACAGGACAAACCGACGAACTTGCCGGTACTTCTTGTTTCAGTTCATCCACCGAAGCCGATATAATAGAAAGCGGAGTCAGCAACTCATGAGTGATATTGGTAAAGAACTGTAATTTAGCATGATTGATTTCCTCCATTTTCTGCCGTTCTATCTTCCCCATCTCTATGGCCTGTTTCATCCGGATACGGTTTCTGACAATCCGATAAGTATACCATGCCAATGAAACGAACAACAAGACATAAAGGCAATAAGCCCACCACGATAACCAAGGCGGCGGAAGAATAGTTATACGCAGACATTTCATATCCGGAGACCAGATTCCATTCTGATTGGCTCCCTTTACACAAAAAGTATAAGTACCTGCCGGAAGATTGTTATAATAGGCAAACCGACGTCCAGCCTCAACGGACAACCATTCCTTGTCATATCCCTCCAACCGATATAAATAACGGTTCAACTCAGGATTGATATAGTTCAATATTGAAAAATCAAGACTGAAATTATTCTCCCGGTATCCTAATACAATTTTATCAATAAAATCAATAGCCCTGTTTGCAACAATCCCCTTTCTGATGGAAAGAGGGTAGGTACGTACCGATACATTATGTACCTTTATATCTGTAATCACTACCGGAGAATAAGCAGTATCCTGAACAATTTTATCAGGATAAAAGCTGTTCAATCCACGGAATCCTCCGAAGATAAGTTTCCCATCCGCCCCCTTAAAGCAAGAATTCCGGTTAAACATGTGATCTTGCAAACCATCATCTACCGTGTAAGTATGTATTTTCGGTGCAGCACCATCCAAAGGGATATCAATGTGATACATTTCCGCATTGGTAGTAAGCCATAAAGTATGCTCATCATCCTCCAGCATACTGAAAACAACATCTCCATTCCGGAAATAATCATTCAAGACTGAAACAAAACGATCATTCTTCCGGTCATACAAATCGAGTCCATTACCATTCGACCCCACCCATACTCTATTGTATCCATCCACACAAACACTCATCGCCCCGATAGTGGATAATGTACCATCCGAAGGCGTATAAAACTTAACCTTATATGTTTCTCCGGATGTATCTATCCGCCATACCCCTTCATTGCTAGTCGCTATCCAGATAAAACCATCTTGATCTTCCGCCATTTTGAAAATAGAAATTTGGGGCAATGCCTGATTTGTCAAAGTCACCAGTTCATTCAAAGAATGAAGCCTTTGTTCCGTATCCAAAATAAACACTCCCGAACGTGTCCCCAACCACAGATTCCCTTTCGAATCCTCCAACAAAGAATAAATACAAATATCACTCAGTTCCGGGTTGGTTACGGTATTTACCACGTGTGCTTTCCCGGCTTTGACGTTATAGAACCACACACCGTCATCCCAAGTGGCAAAACACAATTCATTTGTCCTTTTACGATAAATAATATCATTGACCGTCGATGTATATCCCATATTCTTCAATACAGGATGAGAGCGGTAAGGAACAATGGTATGCTGTTCCATATCATAAAAAACCAGACCGAATCCCATGATTCCCATCCACAGATTCCCATTATCCTCCTGATAGACACTGCGGACAGAGCTGGTAGGGCAATGCTCACGCAAAGCCTCCAAAGAATCATAATTAAACCGGAACTTATTTGTATTTACAGTACAAACACCTCCCCCCAACATACCCAGCCACATCAGCCCGTCTTTACTGCACAACAGAGAATTCACTTCATTAAAAGGTAAATCTCCTTGAAGGTTGCCCGGAACAATATTGGTAAAATTCCCGTCCCCCGATTCATCTTCCAAAATACTGACTCCACTGCGTGAACCGATCCAGAGCTTTCCGGAATTTTTATCCTGAGCAATGGCGTAGATAATATTATCCAACAGAGAATGAGAATTTCCCTTGATGTTCCGGAATGTTTTAAATGAGAAATGTTCCGGATCATACGGATTAATGAGTTTCACCAATCCATACCGCCAGGTACCGATCCAAATATTCCCGGCTTCATCCTGAAATATGACATGCGCCGAATTACCAGGGTTAATCCCCTCGTAAGTATGATACAATTCCTCTTGAGGATTATAACGCAGCAACCCCTGTTCCCAAGTACCAATCCATATTTGACCTTTCCGGTCTTCGACAACAGACTTTATATCCATAGTTTTTTCACAATCGAAAGTACGGCTGCCGGCTTTCCTGCGAAACAATCCTTTGTTGCTTCCCACCCATAAGTCCCCGTTGCTTGCATAAAGAATACTTTCCACATTGCTTACCTGTAACAAAGGACTGATTATTTTTTCTATCTCATCCGTTTCCTTATGCAATACATATAATCCATTGTGCGTACCTATCCACAAATTATTCTCCTTGTCTTCGGCCACCATATTCACAAAACTATCAATGGAACGTCCATGATTCACTCCATCGGGTTTATACACCACAATAGAATACCCATCATAGCGCAAAAGGCCATTGTAAGTCGATATCCATATATACCCCTGGCTATCCTGAAATAATTTCCGGACTTCATTGGTCGGAAAATTCACCGAAGTGGAAATAGATTTAAAATGATAGGTATTGACCTTGTTATCAGCCCAAAGCCAAACGGGAAAACACAAAAGATATATTACTCCAAGAATATATTCACAGTTACGGTGTGCAAAGTGCATAGATTCAACTTTAAGATTTGATGCAATATTCGCAAAAAAAAGCATTTTAAGCAAATATTCCATAAGATTTGTTCTAAATTTCCCTCATCCGCATACATAAGAAACTAAAATTATACCTCCAGAAACACTTAGGACAAAAAGGTTAGAGGCAGTTAAGATAAAAAATTGTATATTTGCCGATAAGTGTGACCTAATTTTAAAACAGAGAAACATGCATTACAACGACCAAGGCGCTGATTTTAAATACCTAATTGTCAATGAACGTGACAAGCGTTTCGGCTTGTCGGTGACTACCGTCGGATTCCAGGCCATCAGGGCCGGGAGCGTTTATCCACCACGCAACCACCCGGACGCTTATTATTTCACGGCCCAGAAAGGACGTGTGCTGCATGAATATCAGTTGGTATACATTACTAAAGGACGGGGAACTTTCGCCAGCGATACTACTCCGTCTGTCGACATATCTAAAGGACAGATACTTTTCCTGTTTCCCGGACAGTGGCATACCTACGCGCCGCTGCAAAAAACAGGATGGAACGAATATTACATCGGTTTTGAAGGTCCGATTATAGACAATCTGGTAAAAAACAGCTTTATTTCAAAAGAAAACCAGATTTTGGATATCGGTATCAATGAAGAACTGGCCAGTCTTTTTGCCCGTGCACTGGAAGTAGCGGAAGCAGACAAGACCGCAGCGCAACAATATTTGTCCGGCATTGTTTTACACATTATGGGAGCCGTACTTGCTATCTCGCAGAACAAACGCTATGAGGTGGACAATGCGGCACAAAAAATAGAAAGTGCCAAAATCATCATGCACGAAAATGTGTACAAGGATATAGATCCGGAAGAACTGGCACTGAAATTAGGTATCAGTTATTCCTGGTTCCGCAAAGTATTCAAAGAATACACCGGCTATGCGCCCGCCAAGTATTTCCAAGAGCTGAAATTGCGCAAAGCGAAACAATTATTGATTGAAAGTTCCATGTCAGTGAAAGAGATATGCTATGAATTGAATTATACCTCTACTGAACACTTTTTCTCGGTATTTAAAAAACGTACCAACTTCACCCCTACCGAATATCGTAACTTCGGACGGGGAGGAAAAGAAAAAGAGAATGAAAACGAATAAAGGAAAAATGAGAAAAATAACCATCAATCTGGCTGCTGTGGCAGCCTTTTGCATTGTAGTCGCCTCACCCGCCTTAGTGAGCAGCAGTTGTGCTACTCCCCAAACGGAACAGGAAGATACCACTATCATACGAGAAGATTTAGGTATTACGGCATTGAAATACAGTAGTCCCGAAGTTCCCTCCAGCATTGAATTTTGTGGTAAAGTGATTGACTTGAGCCGCTTTGACCGCCACGAGCGTATGGACCGTGAATTATTGGCATTCACCTATATGCACAGTACTTCCCTGCAAATGCTGAAAAAAGCCAACCGTTATTTCCCCATTGTAGAACCCATACTGAAAGAGAACGGAATCCCCGATGATTTTAAATACCTGATGGTCATAGAGAGTAATATGAATCCCACCGCCCGTTCCTCTGCCGGAGCCGCCGGACTATGGCAATTCATGCAAGGTACGGGAAGGGATTACGGACTGGAGGTTAACAACAATGTGGATGAACGTTACCATATTGAGAAAGCGACTCGTGCCGCCTGCCGCTATCTGAAAGACGCGTATGCTAAATATAAGGATTGGGTGGCTGTTGCCGCCTCATACAACGCTGGTCAGGCACGTATTGCCAGCCAACTGGCTAAACAGGATGTGGACGATTCGCTGGATTTGCAACTGGTAGAAGAAACAGCCCGATATGTGTACCGCATTCTTGCCGCCAAACAATTGTTCAGTGCCCCTACTACTTTCGGTTTCCGTCTGCGCGCATCAGATTTGTATCCGCCCATTCCCTATACGGAAGTCACTGTGACGAAAGGAATTGCAGACTTGGCACGTTTCGCACGCAGCAAAGGAATCAATCTGGCCATATTAAAGAATATGAATCCCTGGTTGCGGGAAACATCCTTGTCCAACCATAGCGGGCGGACTTACGTGATAAAAATCCCTACCAAAGAAGGAATGACTTATGATCCGAAAAAGACGGTGGCGCATGATAAGCGATGGGTGATAGAATAACTTTCTATCATACAGCATTCCATAATCAATTTACCAGTTTTCCTCCACAGTATTTACAATAAGCAGCCCCGTCCTCATGTCCGTCCTTACCACAATGCGGACATTTCAGGGCCACCCTGCGTCTATGTTCCTGGATCATAGACGCAGAAACAATTCCTGTGGGGACTGCAATGATGGTATAGCCCAGTAACATTACAATGGCCGAAAGGAAGCGCCCTAACGGAGTTTCCGGAGTAATATCCCCATAACCTACTGTTGTCATCGTCACTATCGCCCAATAAATACTATTCGGAATATTATTGAAAGAAGTGCCCGGCCGCTGTCCCTCAATCATATACATCAATGTACCGATCGAAGTCACCAATATCAGTACAAACAAGAAAAAAACAATAATCTTCCGACTGCTGAACACCAAAGAGCGCAACAAGAAATTACCTTCATTCAGATAATTGAAAAGTTTAAAGATACGGAACACACGAATCAACCGGAAAGTGCGGATCACCAGCAGATAACGTGCCGTGCCGAAAAGCCAGCCTATATATAAAGGTAAGGTAGCCAACAAATCCACTATACCGAAAAAACTAAAAGCATACTTGCGCGGTTTAGGAGAACAATAAAGCCTCAACACATACTCCAACGTAAAGAAGAAAGTAAAAACATACTCCGACACTCGCAGATAAGGCCCGATAACAGCATCCCAACTCTTGATACTCTCGGCAACAACCACCAGAATACTCAAGACAATAAACCCTATCAACGCCACATCGAATAACTTTCCCATCGGTGTGTCACTCTCAAAAATAATCACATATATTTTATGCTTTAATTTCTCATCATGCAGTAAATTCTGCCACCTGTTCCAAATATGCTTCAAGAATGCCATAATTTTTTATAATAGAACGCAAATCATTCATAATTATAACAAATATTGCCCGATTTATGTCCTATTGGTCACTATTATTTTCACTATATTTGCACAAAACCAATAAAATAATAGCATGAAGAAACAACTTATGACAGGTCTGTTCACAGTCCTCGCCCTTACAGCAGGTGCGCAGACCTTCCAAGAATGGCGCAATCCGGAAATAAATGCGGTAAACCGTGCGCCGATGCACACGAACTACTTTGCTTTTGAAAATGCAGATGCAGCTAAGAAAGCGAACAAAAAACAATCAACCAACTACATGACTTTGAACGGAACCTGGAAGTTCAACTGGGTGAAGGATGCGGATTCCCGCCCCACTGATTTCTGGAAAACCGGTTTCAACGACAAAGGCTGGGATGACCTGCAAGTGCCCGCCGTATGGGAACTGAACGGATACGGTGATCCTATTTATGTGAACGTAGGCTATGCCTGGCGCAACCAGTTCCAGAACAACCCTCCCGAAGTGCCGACAGAAAACAACCACGTTGGTTCTTACCGACGTGAAATTGTAGTTCCTGCCTCATGGAATGGAAAAGATATTATCGCTCATTTCGGCTCGGTTACCTCTAACATGTATTTGTGGGTAAACGGACGTTATGTAGGCTACAGCGAGGACAGCAAACTGGAAGCCGAATTTGACCTGACTCCGTATTTAAAACCGGGTCAGAAGAATCTGATCGCTTTCCAAGTATTCCGCTGGTGCGACGGTAGTTACCTGGAAGACCAGGATTTCTTCCGCTACAGTGGTGTGGGACGTGACTGCTATCTATATGCCCGCAACAAAAAACGCATTCAAGATATCCGTGTAACTCCCGATTTGGACGCAGCTTATCAAAACGGTAGCCTGGCTATCAATCTGGATTTGAAAGGCAGTGGCAAAGTCGATTTGGAACTGGTGGATGCACAGGGCAAGCAAGTGGCAACCGCTACCGCCAACAAATCCGGTCTGGTAACGATGAACGTAGAAAACCCCAAAAAGTGGAGTGCCGAAACACCTTATTTATATACGTTGCGTGCCAGTATGCAGGGCAGCAATGAAGTAATTCCCGTCAAAGTAGGTTTCCGCAAGATTGAATTGAAAGGTGACCAGATCTTAGTTAACGGTAAAGCAGTCCTGTTCAAGGGGGCCGACCGCCACGAAATGGATCCGGACGGAGGATATGTAGTATCTCCCGAACGTATGCTACAGGATATCCAGATAATGAAGCAATTCAACCTGAACGCTGTACGTACCTGCCACTACCCGGATGACAACTTATGGTACGACTTATGTGACCAATACGGTATCTATGTCGTAGCCGAAGCCAATATAGAATCTCACGGCATGGGCTACGGCGAAAAGACTCTGGCCAAGAACCCCTCTTATAAGAAAGCCCATCTGGAACGTAACCAGCGCAATGTACAGCGCGGATTCAACCACCCAAGCATCATCTTCTGGTCATTGGGTAATGAAGCCGGCGACGGCCCCAACTTCGAACAATGCTATCAATGGATTAAAGCAGAAGACCCCAGCCGTGCCTGCCAATATGAACAAGCACGCCAGAAAGACCATACCGACATCTTCTGTCCGATGTATTATGGCTACGAAGGCATGGAAAAATACGGTCAACGTACCGATGCTACCAAACCATTGATTCAGTGTGAATATGCCCATGCAATGGGTAACTCGCAAGGTGGTTTCAAAGAATACTGGGATTTGATTCGCAAATATCCGAACCTGCAAGGTGGATTTATCTGGGACTTCGTTGACCAGTCCTGCCGTTGGAAAGGAAAAGACGGCGTGATGATTTACGCTTACGGTGGAGACTTCAACCGCTTTGACGCTTCTGACAACAACTTCTGTGACAATGGTTTGATCAGCCCCGACCGCGTTCCTAATCCGCACATGTATGAAGTAGGCTATTTCTATCAGAACATTTGGACTACTCCCGCCGATTTAAGCAAAGGGGAAGTAAATGTGTTCAATGAGAACTTCTTCCGTGACCTATCCGCCTACTATATGGAATGGCAAGTACTGAAAGATGGAAAAATAATCCGCACCGGACGCGTGGATGATTTAAAAATCGCTCCTCAGGAAACAGCCAAAATTACGTTGAATATCGGCAAGACCTGTACCTGCAAGGAATGGTTGCTGAACGTTTCCTACAAACTGAAAAACCGCGAAGGTTTGCTGCCTGCAGGTTTCACCGTCGCCAAGAATCAGTTGACACTGAATGATTACAAAGCACCGTCTATGGATTTGAAGAACGTGGAAACAACCAATGTAGCCACCGTTGTTCCGCAAATCATCGACAACCAATATCATTATCTGATCGTAAAAGGCAATAACTTCGTAGCCGAGTTCAACAAACAGAACGGTTACTTAAGCAAATATGCAGTGGACGGAACGGAAATGCTGAAAGAAGGCGCAGCCCTGACCCCTAACTTCTGGCGTGCCCCGACAGACAATGATATGGGAGCCGGCCTGCAAAACAAATATGCAGCATGGAAGAACCCGGGATTGAAACTGGTTTCCTTGAATTCCAAAACAGAAAATGACCAGATAGTAGTGAATGCGGAATATGACATGAAGAATGTTTCCGCCAAATTATATCTGACTTATGTCATCAACAACGAAGGAGCCATCAAAGTGACCCAAAAGATGACAGCCGACAAGAATGCCACAGTATCTCCGATGTTCCGCTTCGGTATGCAAATGCAGATGCCTAAGTGTTTTGAAACCGTAGAATATTATGGTCGTGGTCCGGTAGAAAACTACAGTGACCGCAACCACAGCACAGACTTGGGTATTTATCGCCAGAGTGTGAATGAACAATTCTATTCCTATATCCGTCCGCAGGAAACAGGAACCAAGACCGATATCCGTTGGTGGAAGCAACTGAATGCCGGTGGTAACGGACTGAAGGTGGTAGGTGATGCTCCATTCTCCGCATCTGCCTTGCATTATACCATCTGTTCACTGGATGATGGCGAACAAAAAGACCAGCGTCACTCGCCCGAAGTACAGAAAGCAGACCTGACCAACCTGATTATCGACAAGGCTCAGATGGGATTGGGTTGTGTAAACAGCTGGGGAGCTCTGCCGTTGCCTCAATATATGTTGCCTTACGGTGATTATGAATTTACTTTCATCCTGACTCCGGTAAAACATCAGATTGAGATAGAATAAGACAAGAATTTAAACGATAGAAACAGGGTGGCTGGATTTGGTTCTCAGCCACCCTATTCTATTCTCTCTGTTCTTCATAGCTACCGCCATCTACAATTTCCATAAAACGAGTGTAACACAAGTAGCTGGCCTAATCATCTCCTTTCAAGATACATTTTCCACCTTTTTTCCCTTCAAATCCTTCATACACAACCAATACAATGAATATCAAACTATTACAATGAATCATTCTTATTCCAATCCTTCATAAATTCTTCATAAAGTTGTATCCGTTCCCTTTGCATGAACCAACCACAGGAATCCATTCCGGCAACCCATCGAATCTTTTTCCTTATTTTACCGTACCCGATTACAAACCTTGGTTGTACTAATTATAAAGAACAATTAAACACTAGTAAAATGAGACCAGACGGCTATTTGAAAACAGCGTGGATCATGACCATATTATTCAGCATCATCCTTCCGCTTCATTCACAAACACCCCGGCAATTCTCTATAGAATTAAAGGACAAACCACTTCCCGCTGCCCTTAAACTAATCGAAAAGGAAGGTGGAAAGAATATTATCTTCTCCTATAACGAAACTGAAAGTTACCGGGTTACAGCCTCCGTCCGGCAAAAAACTGAACTTGAAGCCATCGGCACTGTCCTGAACGGCACTCCTTTCATTTGCAAAGAACGGGAAGAATACTTCGCCATACAGAAAAAGGGAAGGGACATACGCATTACCGAAATACGAGGGCAAGTAACCAATGAGAAGAATGAACCGCTGCCCTACTCCAATGTACTCTTATTGGCACCCGGCGATTCCACCTTTGTAAACGGATGTGTCACCCGTGAAGACGGAAGTTTCCTGATGATAGCGGAAGAAGGGATACCTTACTTGATACGGGTTTCTTACATAGGCTATAAGACAGAATCAATGGAAGTTCAATAAACAAGCCTATATTTTCATCTGGAGATTAAAATATCAGCGTTCTTTTCATCTTCAGGTGAGAACCATTCGGTTTATCCCCCTGTGCTAAAGAACTGACAGCACTATCTCTTTTTCCAGTCCCCTCGTGTGAAATCGGGAATCTCCACCGGAACACTGCCCTGCCGCACGGAACGCTCGCTCAGTTCCGTAATGCAGGACCATTCGGCGGCATCATACACATCCTGATCCAACGGCAAACCGTTCCTCAAACAATGAATAAGCCGATAGTCCATGATATAATTCATTTCATTCGGCATATTCTTCCGCCGGGCCTCTTCTCCGATAACAGCTGTAAAAGGATGTTTATACTGCTCCATCATCCGCTCAAACTGCTCGCCGGACAAAGGCTCTTTTCCGTATTTATCCAGCATAAGACAGGGAACGGGATATTTCTGCATGAATCCCTTCGTGCCGCACACCGTCTGATGGCGGCTGTACGGGCGAGGAGTGGTCACATCATATTGCAACAAGATAGTTCTTCCTTTTGCGGTATGAATCAGCGTGGTATTCACATCCCCCATCTCATAATTCTGTGCCGCTTCTTCGGAGGATGCGCCAAACACCTGTCCGGCATAAGCAGAAAGACCGGCCTGACGCGAGGACATGGAAACCAGATATTCCATACGGTCTCCCCGATGAATATTCATCCATTGGCAGACAGGACCCAAACCGTGAGTAGGATAAGGATTCCCCGTATGCTGCTGACTGTAAAGCTTTATCCAGTGATTGTGATACCCACCCGCCTTTTCATCTGCAAAATAATGCTTGCGCAAGTCATGTATGTATGCCCCCTCGGCATGAGTGATCTCTCCCAACACCCCCTGCTGCACCATGTTCAATGTAGTCAAGGCAAACGCATCGTAACAACAGTTCTCCAGCATCATGCAGTGACGGCGGGTTTCTTCGGCTGTATCCACCAAACGCCAGCAATCGGCCACACTCATGGCGGCAGGAACCTCCAAAGCGACATGACGTCCCTGCTGCAAAGCATAAACCGCAATCTCGGTATGAGTCAGCCAGTCTGTACAAATATAAACAAGATCTATCTCTTTACATTCGCACATCCTGCGCCACATCCCCTCTTCCGAATAGTTCTCAGCCTTGGGGCGGCCGGACTCCTGCAAAATCCGCTCTGCACGCTCTATGTTTTCCTTCCGCAAATCACAAAGCGCTTTCACCTCAATGCCTTCCAGGTGCATATATCTCTCGAGTGCAAGAATGCCCCTGTTTCCTAATCCGACAAAACCGATCCGAACTACGGGGATGGCAGGGCAGGTTAAATTAAGTACGTTGGGTCGTTTCATGGACTGCTTTATTTTTCTGACAAAGATAAAGAGAAAATTCGAGAATGGGAGCGGATTGGAGCAAGAAGGTTGTAAACAAGGGATTTAGAGAGAATCGAACTGCGATATCGAAGCCAAACCGAAGCCATCGAAAAGCCAACTGAAACCGGGCGACAACTATGTTACCGCCGAGAAAGTTCGCAATGCCTATTTAGGTTTGGGCATGAACCACGAAACGCAGGTCGGTAAACTCAAAAGTCTGCGCAGCTATTGGAAATACTGCGTCGTTTACAAACACCTCGCGGAGTTCGTCGAAAAGCGGTACAAGGCCAGCGATATTGCGCTGAAAGAGCTCACTCCGGCATTCATCACCGACTTCGAGTTGTTCCTCAAAGTGGAAAAGAACCACTGCAATAACACGATCTGGTCGTATACAGAGGAATAAAAATTTAAGTAAAAAACAGCCGTATAAAACGGCTGTTCTTATTTGTATCTTGAACAAATATCTTGTTGTTTAGCGGACAGATATATCTTTCCTATACTCTGACGGTGTTATCTTCATCCTCTTTTGCACATACCGACTGAAATAAGAAACAGAGGAGAAATTCATTCGTTCGGCAATCGTAGTTAAAGACAACTCTTTTTGTCGCAGCAAGCGGGTAATCTCTTGAAGAGTAAAACGGTCAATCCAATAAGTGGCAGGTTTGCCGCTTACCTTTTTACATATCTCCGACAGATAATGAGGTGTTATGCAAAGCCGGGATGCATAAAAATCGAGATCTCGATTTCGGATATATTCGCCGTTATATAACAGTTCTATGAAATTTCGCAGTAAGACCGTAATACGCTCCGATACCTGCATGGTATTCTGACTGCGTGCATGAATATCATAAAGGTCGAGGATGTGCGCCGTAAGCAGGCTTCCCATCAATTCTTCCCAAAACAGATGCTCTTTATCTTTCAGACGTTGCCGGATACAGCGCATTGCCTGCTCGCATACTTGAAAATCATGAGAGGAAAGTTTCATGACCGGATTCTGCAAGAGTGATAGATACCCAATAATGCCGTAATTGCTGCGAATAGCAATCGAGGAAACGAACGCATCCGAAAGATTCATCAGGATACCTTGAAAGTCTTCGGAGTCCGAAAATTCCGATACGAGTGTGGCGTTGGGCAGAATTACATAATCCCCGGCCGCGATGTTATAATGGGTATCCTGAAACGTGAAACCCATATTTCCTCCGCTGCAAAGAATATGGATTACTCTTCCTGCATATCGTAAAGCATTAAATTCCTGCAATGTATCAGCAAAAATAATCCCGTCGAAGTCTGTATGTGTCATTTCTCTTTCATTTCCTGCAAAAATAACGAAAAACCACGAATAGTGAAAATTCTTCCCCGAATAATGAAACAATAAAATGATAGGTACCCTGTAACTTTGCATCAGAATTAAAAACCATAAAGGATATGAAAAATGTAAGATTAAGCAATGGAGTAATGATGCCTGCTATCGGGTTCGGTGTCTTTCAGATTCCTGAAAACGAAACGGAACGAGCCGTAAATGATGCTATCGAGATCGGTTATCGGAAATTCGATACGGCCGCTGCTTATTTCAACGAGGAACAGTTGGGAAATGCCATCCGGCAAAGCGGCATTAAACGAGAGGAGTTTTTCATAACCACCAAATTGTGGGTGCAGGACTACGAATACGACGATGCTCTGCGCGCTTTCGACCTCTCGATGAAAAAACTCGGGTTGGACTACCTCGACCTCTACTTGATGCACAAACCCTACGGGAATTACTATGCCGCATGGCGGGCGATGGAGCGGCTCTATAAAGAGGGACGCATCCGGGCTATCGGGGTTACGAGTTTCTCTAATGAACGCCTGCAAGACCTTTTCTTGCATAACGAAATAAAACCCGTCGTAAACCAGCTTGAAACGCATCCGTTTTTCCAGCAGCAGGCTGCCAATGCTTTCTTACAGCAGGAAGGCATCCAGCACGAAGCATGGGCGCCTTTTGCCGAAGGGCAGAATGACATATTCAATCATCCTACATTGAAAGCGATAGCAGAGCAACACGATAAGGGGGTCGGAGCCGTGATTCTTCGCTGGCTGAACCAGCGCAACATCGTAGTTATCCCGAAATCCGTACATAAGGAACGGATGATCGAGAACTTCAATATTCTCGATTTTACGCTGTCCAAAGAGGAAATGGATGCCATCGCCCTGCTGGAGACAGGGAAAAGTCCTATCTACGATGACATGGATTTACTTACGGTAAAAGGTATCGGGTTGCACAAAATCCATGAATGATTTCAAAAAACAAATAGAATATTAACCCTTAAAACAGAATCATATGCAGACTGTAAAATTGAACAACGGCATCGAAATGCCGGTATTAGGATATGGTGTATTTCAAGTATCGCCCGAAGAGTGCGAGCGTTGCGTACTCGATGCCATCGACGCGGGTTATCGGTTGATAGACACGGCGCAGGCTTATTATAACGAAGAGGGCGTGGGTAATGCCGTCGCCAGATGCGGCGTGTCCCGTGATGAACTTTTTCTCACGACCAAAGTGTGGATTACCAATGCCGGAGAGGAAAAGGCAACCCGCAGCATCGACGAATCGCTCCGTAAGTTGCGCACCGATTACATCGACCTGCTGCTTATCCATCAGCCGTTTAGCGACTATCCGGGAACATGGCGGGCGATGGAGAAAGCGGTAAAGGCCGGAAAAGTCCGTGCCATTGGGCTATCGAATTTCTATCCCGACCGCTTCGTGGATATGGCCGAATGTGCCGAAATAAAACCTGCCGTAAACCAACTAAAAACCAATGTATTCAGTCAGCAGTGGGATGCTGAAGCTGAAATGAAGCCCTATGATACACGTATCATGGCTTGGGCCCCACTGGCACAAGGCGATCCCGACCTTCTGACCAATCCCATACTGACGGCTTTGGCCGAACGATACAATAAAACGGTACAGCAAGTCGCCCTACGTTACTTGGTGCAACGCGGCATCATCGCCATCCCGAAAAGCACGCATATCGAGCGAATGAAACAAAATCTGGATGTATTCGATTTCACACTTACACCGGAAGATATGGAAAGTATCCGTCCGCTCGACAAACCTGCCGACTTCCGCTGGTCGCACCGTAATCCCGAACTCGTAAAATTCCTTCTGAATTACGACAAGCAATTTAACCCTAATAACAAATAATAACCCATGTATAAGTCATTGAACAACAAAGTCGCTCTTGTAACCGGAGCCGGGACGGGCATCGGAAGAGCTATTGCCCAACGTCTGGCCGATGAAGGTGCTAACGTATTGATTGTAGGCCGCACGGAAACGACACTTGTCGAAACGGCTGCTTACAGTGATAAAATCTCCTATCTTGCCATCGACCTCGAATCGGAAGACGGGATACGCACTATCATCCGTACTGTCGGAGAACGGTACGGTCGTCTCGACATTCTTGTCAATAATGCCGGATGGGCACCCGTCACCCCGTTTGCAACGATGAAAATCGACGAATACGACAAGGTATTCGCCATCAACGTGCGTGCCGTTGTCATGCTGACACAGGCCTGCCTGCCGATGATAAAGGCAGCAAAAGGCAATATCCTGAATGTCACGACAACTATGACAACCAATCCTATCGCGACGATGGCGAACTATGCCGCCTCGAAAGCTGCCGTCTATACCATGACACGTGCATGGGCGAAAGAGTTGGCAAAAGACGGCGTGCGTGTCAATTCACTCGGCGTGGGGCCCATCGAAACCCCTATTTACGGCAAGACCGAGCTTTCGGACGAGGCCGCGAAAGCCCACAAGGATATGGTAACGAAGAGCGTGCCTCTCGGTAGAATGGGACAGCCCGAAGAGGTTGCCGCCGTCGTCGCTTTCCTGACGAGCGACGAAGCCAGCTTCGTAACCGGAGCCGACTATAAAGTAGACGGTGGTGTAGGTGCATAAAACAAATAACAATAAAAAGAATGAATATGAAAAATGTATTGATTATCAGCGGCCATACAAACCTTGCCGCATCTGTAGCCAATAAAACGATTCTCGAAACCCTGAACGAACGGCTGCCGGAAGCCGAAATCGTAAAGCTGGATGAACTCTATCCCGATTTCAAAATCGACGTGGAAGCCGAACAGCAGAAATTGCTCCGGGCAGACATCATCGTATTGCAGTTCCCCCTTTTCTGGTACTCCGCACCCTCCATATTGGAACGCTGGATGGAAGAGACTTTCCGTCACGGATTCTCGCACGGAAGTACCGGAGACAAACTCAAAGGCAAGAAACTCGTTCTCTCTTTCACAACGGGAGCACCCGAAGCATTGTATAGCCACAAGGGGGCGATGGGCTACACCATAGACGAATTTTTAGCTTGTTACAAAGCAACCTGCCGACTGACGCACATGGAGTATAGCGGCAGTGTTTATACCTGCGGCGTAAGTTACGGCAACCGTACCACACCGGAACTTATCGAGCAACAAAGAAATATATCAGTAGCGCACACCGAACGTCTTATCGAATTACTCGAAACGCTCTAATGCTTGAAGACAGACTACATAATTTCGATGATATAGTATTCAGTTGCTTCCTACCCGATGACTGGCTGAATGAATTTCGTATGCCGCAACACGTACTCGTGTATGTTTATGCTGGTTTTCTAATAAAACGAACATTTATGATACATCATACCATGCGGATCGTTTGGTGGAATCCGCCACCCAAACCGTCACAGAAGAACTGTTCCGCGACTTCGGCAATACACTCCGCATCCTCTGCGACGAAGACGTTCAACAGTAAACATAAGCCTTTTTATCCATACAACTAAGGTCTTTATTCCTATTATCTTCTATAGTCTTCCGGTGCAGACCGTACAGTCCACTGTAGCAGACCGTACAGTCCATTACGGCAGACTCTACAGTCCATTACAATGGACTGTAGAAGGTTTCAGTATAAAAGCCCTTAATCATCCGGAAGAAAACACTTAGCCAAAGAGAAGATGGCACTTAAGAACCGCTTTATAACCAGACAGGTCCCTTTTCCGGGAAAAAACAAAGAGGATGTGTCCGGGCCGAAGTGACAGCCACAGGACACATCCTCTGTTTTCTAATGAGAACAGTACAAACTGTGCTTAAATAATAGAAGTACGCTTGGTAAATTCTATAATTTCAGGAATATAACCGAATGCCAGACCGGTCACCGTATCGGCACAACCATAATAAACGGCTACCCGTCCCGTTGCCGGATCATGCAAAGCCGCACAAGGGAAGCATACATTGGGCACATCACCCATACATTCGTAAGGTTCACGCGGAGAGAGGAGATAAGGTCCCGAACGGAACTTCACCTTCCAAGGCTCGTCCAAATCAAGCAATGCCGATCCAAAGGCATAGACATAACCATTGCAGGAACGAAGCACACCGTGGTAGAACAACAACCAGCCTTCACTGGTTTCGATAGGAATAGGACCGGCACCTATTTTCAAGCACTGCCATGCACTCTGTTCAAAAGGCGCAGGCGACATGACATGCCGATGGCGTCCCCAAAACTCCAAGTCGGGCGACTCGCTATAATAAATATCTCCGAAAGGAGTATGCCCGTTGTCACTGGGACGGCTCAACATGGCAAAATTACCATTAATCTTGCGAGGGAACAGCACGCCATTACGGTTGAAAGGCAGGAAAGCATTCTCCACCTGGTGGAACGTCTTGAAATCCGTAGTCCATGCCACGCCGATGGTGGGCTGGCCCTTATATCCGTTACACCAAGTCACATAGTAACGGTCATCGATAAAGCAGACACGCGGGTCATAACCATACACCCATTCACCTATCTCGGGAATATCACACTGGAACTGCAACTTCTCCGGATTGATGTCCCAATGAACGGCATCCTTGCTGAATCCCACATGAAGCGCCATCCGGCGGTTTGTATCATCACAACGGAACACTCCGGCATACCCTTCGCCGAAAGGTACTACCGCACTATTGAATATACTATTGGATGTAGGCAGCAAATCACGGGGAATGATAGGATTCGCACTACATCTCCACATTACATTTTTACAACCTTCGGGACGCTCCTCCCACGGCATACCGGGCAACGGATTGCCCGCAATCTTCAATTCACTCATATTCTCTTTTTTGTTAGGTTAATAGTTTTTCTCTATTTCTTGTCTTCGTGTGTGAAGGGTACAAACCAGGTCATCAGAAAGGCCGGAATGGTAGCCACCAGCACAAAGATGAAAAACAGTTTATAGCCCAGCCAGTCGCTGACATATCCGGACATCATACCGGGCAACATGACACCCAGATTCATGATACCCGATGCAAAAGCATAATGCGCCATCTGATGAGGACCGGCAGCCACTTGCTGCATCATGAACAAGGTAAGCCCCACAAAGCCGAAACCATATCCGAAATACTCCAGCACAATGGCCCCTCCGATAAGGGGCGCACTCTGCGGTTGGAAAATGGCAAGCAGCGTGTAAGCCATAAAAGGCAGATTGAACACACAACACAAGGAGAACAAAGTCTTTTTCAATCCACGTGCGGAAATATAATATCCACCCAGCAATGAACCGAGTACGAAAGCTGCCGCTCCGAAGGTTCCATAATAAATACCAATCTCCTGTTCTGTCAATCCCAAGCCACCCACATCACGACCGGCTTTCAGGAACAAAGGTACAATTTTCATCACAAACCCTTCGGCAAAACGATATAAAATAATAAAGCAAATGTAGTAAACAATATGCTTTTTCGTAAAGAAGTTCCGGATGACATTCCATAACTCGGTCATACTCTGCGAAAAAGAGGTGACCGAATGGGCGTGCTTGCCCGAAGGTAACATACGGGTATGATAAATTCCCAAGGCGAACATCACTACTCCGAGGATAATCATAATGACCGTCCAGGAATAAAGTACCGCATCTTCTGCAGGCCCTTCGTATTCATCTTTCAGAAAACCGGCCAGATAGACCAGCAAGCCTGTACCGATAATCTTCGCCACATTATAAAAAGCTCCCTGCCAACCTATATATTTAGCTTGTTCCTGTGCATTCAACTCGTCCATATATACTCCGTCACAGGCCACATCGTGCGTTGCTCCGCTAAAAGCGACAATAGCGAACAAGGCAATAGTGACCGCAAAGAAAGACGGAAGATGAAGCGACAAAGCGATCAACCCGAAAGTAACTCCCGACACCATCTGAGTGAGGACAACAAAGAATTTCTTGGTACGGTACATCTCCAGCAACGGACTCCAAAGGGGTTTCAGTGTCCAAGGAAGCATGATAAGGGAAGTCCAGAAGGCTATTTTCGCATCACTGACTCCCAGACCTTTGTACATCAGTACGGCTACCATATTGAGGACAACAAAAGGGAGCCCCATACCAAAATAAGCGGTGGGAACCCAGAAAATAGGACTACGGCGTCTGGACGGAGTTGGGGTTTCGGTTGTTTTCATTTATATCTAAGTTTTAAGGTTGTTGAATTCGGCTATAACCGAAGATAACTTCATCTCCTTCTGAGAGGGGATGAAGTTACCTTTCGGAATCTATTAATGCAATAGGACGAAGCATTTGGTAAATCAGTCAGTTACAGGAATAAAGCTTACCGCTTGTCCACCACCTTTTGCCATGACTACAGACAAGGTATCGGCTGCTGTCACCTCTCTGTCCTTAATCTGATAAGAAGTAGGATTTGTTTTCCAGTCGGCATCTTCTCCATCAGCATAAATCACCGCATGGTATTTTTTATCTTTTTCAAGAAAATCCAAAGGAATGGTCAGCGTACGTGCTTCCTCATTGGTCGTAGCTCCTAAGAAATAATTGTCTTTCGCTTTCCGTACTACGGCTACAAACTCTCCCGGTTCGCCCTGCAAGGCTTCAGACCAGTCACAGTCCGCATCAAAATCCCGGAAGAACTGGAAAGCAGGATGCCCTTCATAATTCTCAATCATATCCGATGCCATTTGCAATGGAGAATAAATGATTACCCAATTGGCAATCTGCTTTGCCAAGGTGGTATTCACACGGCTGTTTCCTTTATCCAAGTCATTCCATTTCTTGCGACGGGGAGAATTGCGTGTCTTTTCATAAAGAATATCAAAAGTACCCGGCGTATAATCCATCGGACCGCCCAGCAAGCGGGTAAACGGCAATAACTCGTGATGCTCGGGAGGATTACCTTCACTCCATCCGTTCCACTCCATACCGCGGGCGCCTTCCCGTGTCATCATATTGGGGTAAGTACGACGAATTCCTGTATCTTTGATAGGTTCGTGGGCATTAACGGTTGTATGATAACCGGCGGCAGTCTGCACCACCTTGCGGTAATGGCGTACATTGAACTGTCCATGATGGCTATGACCGCCCGGCAGTCCTCCGGCATAACCGGTCTTCACGCTGTGCACTCCCAAGTCGGCATACCATTTGTAAGCATTGTCCAACTGGCGTTCGTAATTAAAGATATTGCCACCTGTTTCGTGGTGACCGATTATTTCAATCCCTTTCTCCTTGGCATAACGTGCCACCTCTGCCATATCAAAATCGGCGTAGGGTTTGGTATAGTCAAAAGTCTGCATACCGCCCCAACTTTCCCAGCCTTCATTCCATCCCTCGAACATTACCGCTTCTATGTTATTGGCAGCAGCAAAGTCTATATAACGTTTGGCATTAGCGGTGGTGGCGCCGTGGCGTTCATCCATCGTCCACGTTTCGACTCCCAGATGCATTCCCCACCAGATACCTACGTATTTCATAGGACGTATCCAGCTCAAATCCCCCTCCAGCACACAAGGCTCATTCAGATTCAGTATCAGGCCGGAGTTTATCAGACCTACCGCTTTGGGAGCTATCTGAATACTGCGCCACGGAGTCACGAAAGTCCCTCCGGCAAAACGGGCTTTCACCCCATCGGGCCAGGAAGCCAGTTCCGATTTGAAGTGACAACCTTCGGTATGTTTCAAAGTCATTTCGGGGAAATCGGTCAAAGCTGCTTCGTGGATACTGGCATATACCCCGTTATCTGTTTTGAAAGTCATCGGGGTATTGGCATTATCCACCTTGCTGACGGGCAGGGTGCGATACAGCAATTCGTAGGTTTCAAAACTGGCGGGAATAGACCATGACTTGCCGTCTTGTGCCAAATTAAATGAAGTGAGCTCATCCATTACGAACACACTGTCCACTTGGGGTACTTGATATTCATAGCGGAAGCCCAGGCCGTCATCGAACACGCGGAAACGGAGGGTCAGCTGTGTATTTGCCTGGTCTTTCAAACGCACGGCCATTTCGTTATAATGGTTCCGGATTGATTTATTTTCTCCCCAAGGTTGGGTCCAAGTTTCATCCTTTGTGGTGTACTCGGTACTTTCTATCAGAAAACCTTTGGAAAGATTTACCCCGTCACGGCCTTCAAAGCCCATAACGGAGGGGGTGATGAATGGATTCCCTCCTACAGAAACTCCGTAGGTCATCTCTCCCGCTTCATTGAGATTGAATACTAATTTTATATTGCCATCCGGCGATGTCAATTCTGTGGGGCGAGAACACCCACAAAACACGACTAACAAAAATAATACATAGTAACTGTATGCCTTCATAATATTAAATTGGATTAATGATACAAATATAAAACAATTAAATAAGGTATTACACTTATCGAAGGAGGAAAATTATTTTAAATGGGAGAGGGAATGATAAGCTTATTTGTACTGACAGCATTAATTTTGTACTTTTGTCACATATAACAACAAAGTGCAAATGAATATAAATCAGAATTATAGAGAAGCAGTAAAGGCCATAAAAGAAGCTATCTTACGAAGCCAGTACCGTGCAGCCGCATCAGTAAATAAGGAACAATTATCTCTTTATTACGGCATCGGGCGTTACGTGTCGGAAAATTCCCGTACAGGCTTTTGGGGGAAAGGTGCCATTGAACAAATATCTTCTCTGTTACAAAAAGAATTGCCGGGGCTGAGGGGATTTTCAGCAACAAGCATAAGAAATATGCGTATTTTTTATGAAGAGTGGGATAAAGTTTTAAATCATCCGCCATTGGCTGATGATTTGGTGTTGAATGAAAAATTGCTTCTTGTAGCAATTCATCAGCCAGTGGCGGATGAATTTAATTGGTCAGACTTCTTTTCAATCGGCTTTAGTCACCATACCGAAATAATATCCAAAGCCAAGACTTTAGAAGCAAGACTATTTTATATACATGAGTGCGCCATTCGCTATTGGAGTAAATACACGTTAAGGGATTACTTAAAAGCAGATCTATACAGCCATCGGGGAACTTTACCCAACAATTTTGCACAAACATTGCCTGATACTAAGCAAGCGCTAAAAGTTGTTTGTTCATTCAAAGATGAATACTTGCTTGATTTCATCAATGTGGAGGAACTGAAAGCAGGAAGAGGACTTAGACGAAAAAATAGTAGAAAAGGCAATTGTTGCCAATGTGAAGAAATTTATTATGACCTTCGGACAAGATTTCAGCTTTATAGGCAATCAATATCGCATGGAAGTTGCAGGAGAAGAAATGTTTATTGATTTGCTCTTTTTCAATCGGGAGCTTAACTCCTTAGTCGCAGTTGAGCTTAAATCCGGAAAATTCCGCACTTCTTATTTGGGGCAGTTGAATACTTATCTATCCGCTTTAGATACATATATCAGAAAACCGCACGAAAACCCTTCTATCGGAATAATTCTTTGCAAAGAAATGAACCAAACCTTTGTAGAGTTTGCCGTTCGTGATTATAACAAGCCGATGGGAGTTGCCACTTACCGTGCATCTAAAGATATGCCGGAACGACTTCGTAACGCTCTGCCAAACATTGAAGATTTGAAAAAGTTATTGTAATACAAACGCCGATAAAGCCCTTTTAAAGACTCTACCGGCGTAAGTTCACCTATTAAAAAAATCAGAATTCCAAGTCAGCCAACTGAGGATTATGATCGGAAAGCAAAGCTTCCGGTACTTCAGCCGGTATCTCACAGTTCTTTACCAGAACTTGCGGAGTGACAAAGATGAAATCAATCTTTTCACAATCCTCGGCCGGAATACGGGCAAAATCATGAAAAGTATAATCAACGCCGGTCACACGGGCAGCCGTCTTATAAGCATCCTTCATCACAAACTCGTTGGTAGTAATCGTTTCGTATGCATCGCTCGCATCGGTCACATTAAAGTCACCCGTAACCACTGCGGGGCGTTCGCCTACGATCTCTTTTATCTTACGGATAATGAGCAATGCGCTTTGACGGCGAGCCTCTTCACCTACATGGTCAAAATGAGTATTGACAGCCATGAATATCTTTCCGGTGGCCTTGTCTTTAAATTTCGCCCAAGTGGCGATACGGACACAAACCGCATCCCATCCCATCATTCCTACGCTATCGGGATTTTCGGCCAACCAGAAAGTATTGGAGTCCAACACCTCATATTTGTCCTTACGATAGAATAGCGGCGCATATTCACCTGCTGTCTTCCCGTCATCACGTCCCACGCCGATACCATCGTATTCGGGCAAGCCTGCACGAAGATCCTGAAATTGGTTATGCAAAACTTCCTGCATACCGACAATATCCAGTTCACGGTCCTTAATAAACTGGCACACACGGTCTTTCCGATATTGCCAATTGTTCAAACTGTCTTGCGGATTGTCATAACGGACATTAAAAGTAGCCCAACGAACGTCGGTCTTCTTCTCTTCCGCACAGCCGCCCAATAACAGGACGGCTGCCAATAAAAATAGAATTTGCTTCATTTTGTTTCTTTTTATGTTCCCTAGGATACAAAGATAGCAATTTCTATCGGAAATTATTCGGAGTATGCCACTGACCTTTATCATTCATCGTATCGGCCACATCCCACCATACACGGCTACCCTGGTTCACATTGCCCGGTTTATTAGGGTTACGGGACTCGCTGTTAGGATAGTTGATGCGTTTGATAAGCTTGCCGGACGCCACTTCTCCATTGGAATTGTTTCCATTAACCGGAGCCAGCAGATAACGCGGATAGTCGGTACGACGCACTTCTGCCCATCCTTCATTTCCATTCGGGAAAACGGCAATCCACTTCTGAGTAATAATCTGTTCCAATTGTTCTTCCTCGCTACCACCGGCAAATGCTTTTACGCCATCCAGATGACTGATGTATTCATTGGCCTTGTCCGCATCAATTCCATAATAATCCATAGATGCCTTGATACCTTTCAAATAAAGAGCTTCAGCAGTTTCATCCACCAATGACGGCCAGCGCAATGCTGCTTCTGCTTTCAGGAACAAACTTTCAGAATACCCCATCCAGACTATTTCACGGGCCAGATTCCACCAATAATCCTTGTTCATGGCATCAGATGACAGAATACAACGGTTGGCAGAGTATCTGTTCAGATAAGAGCCGCCTACATTGGTTTCTCCATTCATCACCCCGTTGAAATCTCTCTTCAGATTCTCTGTGGGAAGCGGACTGGTAGTCAACGAATCAAACGGAGTAGGACGGAACCATAAAACTTCACAACGAGGGTCGAGATAACAATTCTCTGAATTCTCATTGAAAGTAACGGCATCGGCTGCCGCACCTTCTTTCAAGGCCTGATTCTTATAAGCCCGTTCCATTTCTTTCGACAATACAGCATTGCCGGTCCAGCTGAACAACAATGCGTATATATTTTCATTACCGCCGGCGATATACTGACGTTTTGGAGTCTGCTTCATATTGTCATCCTGGCTTTGCATCAGACCGGCCGGATCTGTCAAAGCTGCTTTTGCCTGAGTCTGGGCCAATTCCGGATTTACATTGGATACACGCAAAGCAAGGCGCAAACGCAGTGTGTTGGCAAAACGACGCCATTTGTCCACATCACCTCCATAGCATTTGTCATTGTCACCTAAATCATACTGACTGACAGCAGGAAGATTTTCCTGGTGCAACTCTGTTATAGCCTGATCCAACAGCTGGAAAAGGATATTATAGACCTCTTTCTGAGGCGTATAAGACACATTTTCTTCCGGCGGCATAGCTCCCTTCACATAATAAGCGACGGGAATATCTCCGTAAGTATCTGTCTGCATGGACAACAAGAAAGCATAATAAATGCGGGTAATATAGAATGCCGTATGATAATAATCCTTATTACAGAAATAGAATGTCTTGACCAACTGACTGTATTCCGAAGTGCTGCGGTCATCATAGAAATGCTTCCATCGGCTGGCCGACCATCCATCCGTATAAGAATAGGTAGGCGCCTGATTCACAAAGCCGCTGACATTGTTTCCCCAATAACCGGCATAGATATCATGAGTCAGATTGGTCGTTGTCTGATAATCATTGTAAAGACCTTCGTAGGTGAAATTGGCAAAAATACTTCCGATAGCGCCTTCCATCCCTTTCAAACTTGCCATGGCATTGTCTGTCAAGGTGTAATCAATGTCTATTCCATCGGCCGATACATTCTCCACAGTCGGGTCGTAAATCGGTGCGTAAGGATTTGTATTCAATTCCTCAAAATCATGGCATCCGGCCAGAGCCAGCAATGAGCATAAGGCTACGGATTTATATAATTTGATTTTCATAATCAGTTTTTCCTTTTAATTAATTAGAAACCTAAGTTGATAGAAATACCGAAAGTACGTGTAAACGGCAACGATGCATAGTCAATGGCTTGTGAGAACATCGTAGTGTCATAGCCGCCTTCGGGGCTTGTACCCGGCGTGTGCTTCATCAGATAACACAAGTTACGTGCTACAAATGAAACATTCAGCGAGTTGACAGGAGTCTTCTTCAGCATAGATGAAGGGAATGAATAGCCGATTGACAATTCTTTCAGTTTAATGAATGAAGCATCGTAGATGAAATCCTCAGCCTGCAATGAGCCGTAGTATTCTGAGGCGGAAACCTGTTTTGTATTCACCTCGCCTGATTCTGTCACACCGGGGAATACCATCATATAGTTGTTTTCCTCACCACGGTTCAAGGTACGCTTAGCCAAACCGTTTCCGGTAGCCAGCATCTCGGAATAAGAGAAGATATCACCACCGAATTTCATATCAAACAGTGCAGACAGTGTAATCCCTTTATAAGTAAAGGTAGGAGATACAGACATGGTCAGCTTAGGCTGGATATTACCGATAGGTTTGTTCACATATTCAGACTCATTGGTCACAGTCATGGGCAAACCATTTTCATTTACGATAATATCACCGTTTTCATTGCGCTTATAAAGCGATGTAGCATAAATCTCGCCTAATTTGTGTCCGGCGCGTGTACCTACTTTTACAGGGAAGTTTCCATCACCGTTAAAGAACATATAGTTCACATTTTCTTCCGGAGCCAGTTCTTTCACTTTCGATACGTTGTGAGCCATATTCACATTCAAATCAAAAGCGAAATCCTTTGTTTCTACCAGAGTGGAATACAACATAAATTCTACACCTTGATTGGTTACCATACCTGCATTTACCCATTGGCCACCACTCCAGGGAGCTGCTGCGGGCACTTTCATAATCTGGTTCTTTGTTTTGCTGTAATAGTAAGTAAAGTCAAAGCCCAGACGGTTGTTCAAGAACTTCATGTCCAGACCTGCTTCATAAGAGGTCGCGATTTCAGGCTTCAACTGATCGTTCATCTTCACATTATCCTTGGTCGGAGTCAATACACCATTATCGAATTTGAAAGAGTAGGTGTTGTATAACTGATAAGGGCTTGTGTCCTTACCTACCTGTGCGGCAGACAGACGTGCCTTGGCAAATGTCACCCAGCTTGGCAACGGTTTGTCGATGGAGCGCAAAAAGTCGGAAACTACGAAACTGAGGTTGGCAGACGGATAGAAGAAAGAATTGTTACCTGACGGAAGAGTGGATGACCAGTCGTTACGAGCTGTCAAATCCAAAGACAGATATTCCTTCCATGCCATCTGCACAGAGCCGAACACTGAGTTCATGGCACGCTTGTAACCATCCTCACTACCGGTTCTCAGCAAATTGGCCGCATTCAGCATCCAATTACCTTTATCCACCATATTACCTACGCCCACACCCAAAGTTTCCGAACGCTGGTACATAAAGTTACCACCGACATTGAAGCCCAGACGAAAGTTATCAGTCAACTGACGGTCACCCATCAAAATGACTTCAGCATTTGACTCGAAGAAGTTTTCTTCACTACGGTCCATTGAGTCATTCGTAATCATGGAAGTATTGGCTTCTCCATTGATACCATCACCCGCATTGGTGCTTTGCACTCTGGTGCGGTAGTAGTCAAAAGCGTATTTGGCAGACAGATGCAGCCAATCTGTGAAATTGATTTTCATGCTATAATATCCGAAAGCACGCCAGCGTTCATCTGAATTCTGACGCTGATGCAATACATAATAAGGATTACGGATACTGGCAGTAGGTCCTGTCCAGTTCACATGCGCATGAGTTTCATCAGAATATTGTTTCAAGTCATCCAGACGGACGTTGTTAGGGATTCTCATCAACTGGGAAATAGCACCGTAATCACCATACAGTGGACGGTTATCGGCTTTTGTACGTGAAAGAGAAATCTTTCCGTCCATAGACACCCATTTGTTCAATTCCGTTCCTGCATTCAGGTCGGCATTCACACGGCTCAAACTTTCAGTGGGGAATACACCGTCATTATCTGAGTATCCGAAAGAAGTACGGAAATGTGATTTCTCTGTACCGTTGCTGATAGATACGTTATGCGTATGCGAGAAACCGGTATCAAAATAATCTTTCAACTTATCCCCATAGTTAGAGTAAGCGTAAGTTTCTCCGTTCCAAGCCTCTTTCATGCTTCCATCCAATACCGGGCCCCAGCTTCCGCTATCCGTTTTGTCATACACCGCAGTCTTGGCATCTTTTGTATCAATATGTCCTTGTCCGTAACGGCGTTGCATATCCAATGTCTCGCCGATAGCTGTCCAAGTGAAGTTACCACTATAACGGATTCCGAAACCATCTTTCTTACTGCCTTTCTTTGTCGTAATCAAGATAACGCCATTACCTGCACGCGAACCGTAAAGAGCAGCCGCATTCGGACCTTTCAATACCGAAATGCTCTCGATGTCATCCGGATTAATGTCCATGGAAGCGCTACCACGGTCCACACCACCATAACGAGATGCGTCGGATGTAGTGTTGTCGCTGAAAGGAACGCCATCCACAATCCATAACGGCTGGTTGTTATCGGTAAGAGAAGAGTTACCACGAATGGTGATTTTCGTAGAACCACCTAAACCTGTAGCCGAAGTATTCATCTGAAGACCTGCCACCTTACCTTGCAAGGCACTGGTCACAGACGGGTCACCTGTCTTGTTCAGTTCATCACTTTTCAGTTCCTGAACCGCATAACCCAACATCTTCTTCTCACGTTTGATCCCCAAAGCGGTTACCACCACTTCGCCAATCTGCTGTGTGTCTTCCTGCATGGTTACGTTCAGTACATTCTTGCCATCGGGCTTCAATGTTTCCGAACGGTAACCAATGTATGAGAACACAACCTCGCCATTTCCGGGAACCGACAAAGAATAGTTACCTTCAAAGTCAGTAATCGTACCGGCTGTAGGGTTTCCTTTCACTTGTACGTTTACACCAATCAAGGCCTCTCCTGTCGCATCAACCACTGTTCCGGTCACTGTATGTTCCTGTCCTGTCTGTTGAGGTGTTTGAGGTTCTCCGGGTGCTGAAAGATAGACAATATTATCCTCTATCTTGTAGGTAATTCCTTTGCCTTGCAAAGCTGCATCAAGTACAGACTGCAATGAACCGTTCTTTACATCAATGGCATTCACCGGCGTTTCAGCCAGTTTGTCATCATAGAAAAACTGATAGTTAGACTGTGATTTGATGTTCTTGATTACCGCTCCAAGAGTTGTCTTGGGAGTTGAAAGAACAATTTGTGCGCGGGTCCATTGCATGGGTGCAGCCACAAACAAAAGAATCAAAAGCGCCCTGAGTAATTTGGGCTTTCTCATTAATTGATTGCCTTTCATAATTTATTAAATTAGTTAACACTGACTTATTTTTCTCCAGTGAAGGGGTTCTCATGCCCCTTTCGAGAATAAAAACAGGCAGCTAAAAGAAAACACTTACTCCATCTCGTTCTTTTTTCTAAATTTTCTAGAAAAAACAGAGGAAAGGCAAAAGTAGTGATATCATCGGACTTTGACGTATAGAAGAAATATTTAAAAACAAAAAGGGGATGTACTCTTGCAATGCTGCCAAAAGAGAACATCCCCCTCCAACCTCTCTTTACAAGAGAGAAATGCATGGTGAAACTTTTATTTCATTGTTTCGTCTTTTGAAAATGAATAAGGCAAATCACTTTCTTGTGTTCCACGTTGCATATTCGGACGGTCGGTCATCTTGAAATCGATAACACCACCTTGTAACAATTCATTGTGTTTCAAATAATTCTTGGTATAAACAGTACCGTTTACACGCATTTCATCTACATATCGGTTGGTATCGCTATTATCCGGTGCGGTTATTACCAAGTTCTTTCCGTTTTCAAAATGCAGTGTCGCTTTCTTGAACAACGGAGCACCCAGAATATATTCATCTGTACCGGGACATACCGGATAGAATCCTAATGCAGAGAATACATACCATGCCGAAGTCTGTCCATTATCCTCGTCACCGCAATATCCGTCAGGTCCGGCTGTATACATACGGTTCATCACCTCACGCAACCAATATTGGGCTTTCCAAGGCTGACCCGCATAATCATACATATAAATCATGTGCTGAATGGGCTGGTTTCCATGTGCATAGTTACCCATATTCATAACTGTCATTTCACGGATTTCATGAATCACCTGTCCATAATAGCTATCATCAAAGATAGGGGGAACCGAAAAGACAGAATCAAGCATGGTAACGAACATTTCCTTACCTCCCATCAAGTCAATCAAGCCTTGGGGATCATGGAATACAGACCAAGAATAGTGCCAGCTGTTTCCTTCCGTAAAGTCACCTCCCCACTTTAACGGTGAGAATTTAGGAGCGAATTTGCCGTCCTTCTGCTTGCCGCGCATCAGCTTGCTTTCCGAATCAAACAGGTTCTTGTAATTCATGGCACGCTTGGCAAAGAGTGCGATTTCCTTCTTCGGACGTTTCAATTCTTTCGCCAGCTGATAAATACACCAGTCATCGTATGCATATTCCAATGTACGGGCTGCATTCTCATGAATCTTCACATCACAAGGCACATAGCCCAGCTTGTTATAATATTCATATCCCAGACGTCCGGTAGAAGAAACTTCAGGATGTACAGCTTCCGTTCCATGAATCAGTCCTTTGTATAATGTTTCCACATCTTCCACACGTACTCCTTTCAGATAAGCATCGACCAAGATAGAAGCTGAATTATTGCCGACCATGCAACCACGATGACCGGGGCTGGCCCATTCGGGGAAGAAGCCGCTTTCCTTATAAGTATTAATCAAACCTTCCTGTATTTCCTGATTTACCGAAGGATACATCAGGTTCAAGAAAGGGAACAAGCAACGGAATGTATCCCAGAATCCTGTATCCGTATACATATATCCCGGCAATGTTTCCCCATTGTAAGGACTGTAATGAACAGGCTGCCCATTGGCATCCAGTTCATAGAATTTACGCGGGAACAACAAGGAACGGTACAAGCAGGAATAGAAAGTACGGTATTGATCCAATGTTCCACCTTCCACTTCTACTTTACCTAAGACCTCATTCCAGGCATCTTTACCTTTCTGTACCAATACTTCAAAACTGTCTCCACCCAATTCCTTCAGATTCTGAATTGCTTGTTCAGGACTGATGAATGAAGAAGCGACACGGGCATGAACTACTTCGCCTTTCTTTGTCTTGAAACCGATAACGGCTCCGGTATGGAAATCAGTCTGCTCCAGTTTACCTTCTTTCAAGGTTACAGGAACACTGCCGTCCGGTTTTTCAGGCTGTACATCGTTAGAGAACGTAGCCTCATAAGTAAACGGCTTATCAAACTCAATAACGAAATAATTCTTGAAGTTGGCAGGAACACCACCACTGTTGCGAGTGGTATAGCCCACAATTTTGTTTTCTCCGGGAATCACCTTGATAGATGAGCCACGATCAAAAGCATCAACCACTACGTATGAGTCATTTTCAGGAAAAGTAAAGCGGAACATAACGGCACGTTCCGTAGGAACCATTTCAGTCACCACATCATGTTCTGCCAAATAAACCTTATAATAATAAGGTTTTGCAATTTCAGCTTTATGAGAGAACCAACTTGCACGCTTGTCCTCCTCAAATTCCGGTTTTCCAGTTACGGGCATGATGGAAAATTGACCATAGTCATTAATCCACGGACTGGGCTGATGGGTTTGTTTGAAACCACGGATTTTATTAGCCGTATAGACATACTGCCATCCGTCCCCCATCTTTCCTGTCTGGGGAGTCCAGAAATTCATACCCCACGGACGGGATATGGCAGGATAAGTATTTCCTGTAGAGAGTTCAAAGGAAGACTGTGTACCTACCAACGGACTCACATAGTCTGCATAATCCTTTGCCTGCACAAACAGTGTAACACACAGGACTGCAACTGATAGAAATAATTTCTTCATGATATTGTTATTTGGGTTAAGTTATACTTTTTAATTCTTTATCTGTTTTCCCCATTCCGTCGGTACGGGACTCATGGTAATCTCCATCGTTCCCCCACGTACTATGTCATTATGGGTAAAGAAAGGAACATCCAGTGGTTTTCCGTTCAACAGAACCGACTCAATGTACTTATTGGTCTTCGAGTTGTTGTGGGTACGGATAACGAAAGTCTTGCGGTCGGGCAGATTAATCGTCACCTCCTCAAACAACGGACGTCCGATAGAATAAACCGGCTTGCCGGGACATACCTGATAGAAGCCCATGGAGTTCAAAATATACCATGCAGACATCTGACCGCAATCTTCATTACCCGACAAGCCGTCAGGAGCATTGAAATACTGGTTATGCAGCACACTGTCAACCAATTCCTGAGTACGCCATGGACGGTTTACATAGTTATACATGTGAGTAATGTGATGACTCGGCTCATTGCCATGCGCATACTGGCCTATCAGTCCTGTGATATCAGCAGAGGTAGCCTCTCCTTCCAACTGGGAAGAAACCGTAAACAAAGAATCCAGCTTTCCAACGAAAGCATCCTCTCCACCCATCAACTTCACCAATCCCGGAATATCATGCGGAACAAACCAAGTCCACTGCCATGCAGTTCCTTCACAATAATCATCATTACGGTGATTGGAAGAACGGGGATTGAACGGGGTACGCCATTCACCTTTACTATCCAATCCGCGCATGAAACGGGTGGCAGGATCAAAATAAAATTCGTACGCATCCGCAAAACGGGCATATTTCTCCTTGGTTTCAGTATCTCCCAGGCTGTCTGCCAACACGGAAATACACCAGTCATCGTATGCATATTCCAACGCTTTCGCAACCGATTCATTCTCACGATCACACGGGATATAGCCAAGGGTATTCTTATAGTAACGAGCCTTAGGCATTACATAAGGAATCAGCCAACCGGGAGCGACAATGCCGGTCGTATCATATTCCGCCGCACGCAAACATGCCTTGTAAGCTTCCTGCACATCAAAATCGCGATATCCCTTCACATAAGAATCGGCTACCAACGAAGCCGCATGATACCCTACCATCGTTCCGGTATAATTGGATACACAATCCCATTTCGGGAAAATACCACCTTCTTGATGCTTCTTTATCAATGAACGGATAAATTCCGTATTCAACTGAGGATCGACAATAGTCAGTAACGGATGTAACGCACGGAAAGTATCCCACAAAGAGAAAATGGTATAAACCGGATGTTTCATGTCGGTGGTATGCACTTTCAAATCCATTCCCAAGTAACGCCCGTCTACATCAGTAAACAGATTGGGACTTAGGAAAGCATGATACATAGCCGTATAGAAAATGGCACGCTGGTCTTCATTATTGGTTTTGACTGCAATCTTTGACAGGCATTCATTCCATTTCTTCTTAGCATCGGCACGCACTCCATCAAAATTCCAACCGGGCATCTCAGCCTGGAGGTTCTTATAAGCACCTTCCGCATCAACAGAAGAGATAGAGAACTTAGCCAGCACTTGTTCGTCTTTCGCCGTTTCAAAATGCAAAAGCATTTTGCATACAGGAATCTGTTTGTCATTTTCCTGAACAGTATCCGTGTACAAAGTATACGTGAAGGGTTTGGAAAATACGGCATAAAAATAAAGATCCTGCCGGTATGCCCAATAGGCACTGCGTTTGCGCCCCCGCAACACAGTATCATTCACAGCCTCCACTTCCATGACCTGATTGATTTGTTGCTGAATATTATAGTCCATATCCAAGATAAATCCTGACTCCTTACTTTCCGGGAAAGTATACCGATGCATTGCCGCACGCTCTGTTGAGGTCAGTTCGGCTTTTACCCCGTATGTATCCAGGAAGACAGAATAATATCCCGGTTCGGCATGTTCCTTTTCATGAGAAAAAGCCGATGCGAAAGGACGCTTCTGGCTTTCTGTTCCCAAAAAATCAGTGCGTTGCACACCTACAGTCGGCATCAACAGGAAATCTCCGAAATCCGCACACCCGGTACCACTAAGACGTGTATGGGCAAAGCCATTGATCGTAGTATCTTCATAATAATATCCGGAACAGGAATCCCAACCGTCAATACGAGTATCTGGTCCCGGCTGTATCATGCCATGGGGAACCATAGCACCCGGATGGGTATGTCCATGGCCTCCTGTACCAATAAAAGAGTTGACATAATGGGTGTAATCATTCATTTCATTGCCCTCAGAATCACATGCGGTGAAACACAATAACCCTAGAAGACAGCCGCTTAAGAGCATGTTGATTTTCATAGTTCTTTATTTAAAAATTATTTCGTTTCCGATGAGATAAATATATTGTTATCATCTACTTTCTTATAATTGAAAGGAATAGAGTTACGCAAAGAATTCAGCACAGACTCTATATTATCTTTCTTTTTCAGCACTCCTGAATAAGTATTGGTACTGTCTACATCCGGTGAAAGGATAATCTTCACCCCATAGAACCGTTCCAATGCTGCCGCAATCTGGAAAATAGATGATTTTTCAAATGGAATCAAATCATTATGCCAGACTATCTCCATCTTGGGATCGACCTGTTTTACCTGCATCCGCCCTGTCACCCTGTTTAAAACAGCCTTTTGTCCCGGTAACAAAGTAATTCTGCCTTTATCTGATTTATCTTTTACCTCAACTTCCCCCTCTACCAGAGTCGTTTCAGCAAAACTGTTATCCGGACGGCATTTTATATTGAAAGAGGTTCCCAAGACCCTGACATCCATTGCCTGACTTTTTACCGTAAAAGGTTTCTCATGATTACGTTCCACTTCAAAATAAGCCTCCCCATCCAGATATACATGACGTTCTTTTCCTTCAAAAGCACGCGGATATTTTAAAACAGACGACTGGTTCAACCATACTTTTGTCCCGTCAGGCAACAACATCTCACGCACTTGTCCATGAGCAGCCGATGCTACCACCAATTCCTCCGCTTTATTCCGGAACCAATAGGCCAATCCCGCAGCCAGCACTATCACGCCCACTATAGCAGCTGCATAACGCAACACACTCTTAAGCTTGAACACCTCCTGTCTCTTTTGATTTTCCTGTTCCAATCTTCTACCCAACCTGCGCTCTGCCTTCGCTACCAGATTTTCCTCCTCAAAGGGGAATTTACCTAACTGATAAATCTCCTCCATACGGAATAACTCTCCGGCATTCTCATCAGATTCTTTCATCCATTCATTGATAAGAACAAAATCCTCCTCCGAGCATCGGTTTTCCAAATACCTGATAATAATATCTTCGTTAAGTTTACTCATCTTTTTCCCTATTCATATAGTAAACAATTCAACTTGTAAAAACACTTAGCAGTTTTGCTGAAAATATAATCAATGACAATAATAAATGGCTGAGACGTTCGCGCAAAAATTTCAAGGCCTTATACATATGTGCCTCTACGGTACGTAAAGAAATACCAAGAGTATCAGCAATTTCCTTGTTTTTCATATCATGAAGATAACTCAGTTTGAACACCTCCTTACATTTATCCGGCAATTCATTAATCGCTTCAAAAATTTCCTGACGTAATTCCTGATTCTCTATCTTTTTAATAACTTCAGCATGATCCGGCTGGTAATATTGCAATTTTCGTTCATAGATTTCTATCATTGCCGCACTGTAGTTGTTCTCTATAACCTGATGCTTCAATAAATTTATAGCCTTGGTATATACAGAACGATAAAGGAAAGCTAAAATCTGTTCTCCTATGACGACTGAATCTCTCCGCCTCCACAACTCCACAAAAACATCCTGCACTACATCTTCGGCTTCTTCGGTACCGACCAGCCGTGTCGCATAAAACAACAGCTTAGGATAGCATTGACGAAAGACGGCCTTATAGGTGTCATCAAGTTCCTCGTTCATATTATATAATTCACCTTTGTATGAGGAGGGAGCCAATGTTCCAAATAACGATCCAATCATCCACTGCAGGGGTAGAAAGCTTCCGCTCATCATACAATTTTCACGCAGATTCAACCCGCCTCTACAGCAAAACGATAACAACAAATATCACTTTTAACTCACCTCCTGTACAATTCTTAATAAGTTGAACCAATTATTATCTATACCAAATATTTCCCGGTTCCGGACCCATTTCAAATTCTACAGTAGCACCGTCCATTATTTGCCGGTGTGTGATATAGCTCTTATCGTATGGTTGCCCATTTACTTTCACCGACTGGATATAGATATTTTCACGACTTACTCCAGGGGCCAGTACTGTGAACGTTTTTCCATTATCCAAATGCATCTGTATTTCGGAGAACAACGGCGTACCAATCTCATATTCACCACTTACCGGATTGACAGGATAAAATCCCATAGCACTGAATACATACCAAGCAGACATCTGTCCACAATCCTCATTACCACACAGTCCGGCAGGTGCATTGAAATAAAGGTCATGCATGACCTGCGCCGCATACTTCTGAGTTTTCCAAGGCTGACGTACCTTATTATATAGATAAATCACATGATGGCTAGGCTCATTACCATGAGCATACTGACCAATCATACCTGTACTGAAAAGAGGCAAATCTGCATTACTAGCCGGGATATAAGTAAACATACTATCCAACTTTTCTGTAAAACGATCCTTACCACCAGTCAAGGCAATTAACCCCTTAATATCCTGCTGTACAGACCAAAAGTACTGCCAACCATTACTTTCACAAATATGGGCAGTGTAGTCATCCGGGCTGAAATTAGGTTGGAATATTCCTTTATCATCTATCGGCTGCATGAAGCTTGATGCCGGATTGAACACATTGCGATAATTCTGAGAACGCTTGTAGAATTCGTCCGCTAATTGAGTCCTCCCCATCTTCCGGGCCATTTCGGCTATGCAATAATCATCAAAAGCATATTCTAATGTCTTGGAAAGCGACCAATTTTCCGCATTATATTCATCCTTTATATTATAAGGTATATATCCTAACTTTTTATACAGACCAATGCCGCGATAATTATCCAAATTAGCAGTAGTCACACAAGCCTCCAATGCCTTCTCAGCATCAAAATCACCAATACCTTTCAAATAAGCATCAACAATAACAGGCACAGCATGGTAGCCAATCATCATATCAGTTTCACTTCCCCAAAAGTTCCATACCGGCAAACGTCCGTTCTGTTCATAAAAAGCAATGAATGATTTCACCATATCATTGACACGTTGAGGTTCCGTATAAGTAAATAACGGATGTGCGGCACGATAAGTATCCCACAATGAAAAGGTTCCATAATTCACCCAACCATCCGTCTGATGAATTTTCTTATCGGGACCATAATAAGATCCGTCCACATCACTGTAAATAGTCGGGGCAATCATAGTATGATACAATGCTGTATAGAAATTGACCTTATCGTCCTTGTTGTCACCTGTTATTTCTATTTTTCCTAGCTGGCGGTTCCAATTATCTTTAGTTTCAGCCAAATATTTATCGAAATCATTGTGAGGTGCCTCAGCCGCCATGTTTTTAGCGGCACCTTCCATGCTCACTCCCGAAAGAGCAGTACTCAGAACAATCTGTTCTCCTTTTTCCGTATCAAAATTAAAGCGGGCGATATAAGCCGTACCTACACGTTTACCTTTCAAAGTAATGGCAGTAGTATCCATCTCTACCGAAGCAAACGGTTTGGAGAAACGAGTACGAAAATACACATGCTGGTCTCTTGCCCATCCTTCAGAAAAACGATATCCCTGAATAGTGCATGAGTCAATTATTTCAATATAAGAATCATTGGTAAAATCCCAATTCATCGCTTTCTTCAGATTCAGAAAGACAGCCGACTCCCCTTCAGGAAACGTATAACGCTGGATGCCGCAACGCTCTGTAGCAGTTAATTCCACATTGATATCATAATCTTTCAGCAACACGCGATAGTAACCTGCTGAAGCCTCTTCATCCGCATGAGAGAATTTGGAATAGATGCCTAAAGGAGCTTCCGCTTCCTGATAAGGCAAAGTAACAGGCATAAAAGAGATATCATACAAGTCTCCGGCTCCCGTCCCCGACAAATGGGTATGACTGAATCCGGCAATCGTACTGTCCGGATAAAAATAGCCGGAAATACGGTCCCATCCGGGCAAGCCGTTATCCGGACTAAGTTGTACCATTCCGAAAGGCGCTTGCGCTCCCGGATAAGTATTGCCGGTAAAATCGGTTCCGATAAACGGATTCACCAATTGGGTATAATCGGTTGACGGCTGGGTTTGTTTATTGGACACACAGGCTCCAAATGCCACTAAAGAAATGAATAGCGCGAGAACAGGTGTTTTCATACTTAAGAGGTTTTTCATTATTACTTTGTTACAAAAATACACATTATAATAATACGAACAACCTTATTATGAAAAACACTTAGCTTTAATTCATTATTTTTTCGTATTTAAATAGTAAAGAAGGGATTCTTTCACCTTTTCATCCGAAGTTACAATCAAAAATTCACCGCCTCTTTTATCATACAGAAAGCAATAGGTCTTATAAAGAGCTATACCTGCTATCTCTTCCCAAGGGAATGTCTGTTTCAGTTTCGCCTTGTCATATGTCAACCCTTCCGGAGTTATTTCCACCCAAGTCTGCCCTGCAATACTCCGCTTATAAATTTTATTTAGTCTGACAGGCAGCATAATCAAGATATAGATAAGACACAAGAACCAAATCAGCAGCGGGCTGAACAGGCTTTGCTTTTCGGGAACAATATAGTGCCCTGTACACAATGCAATACAAATATAAATGATAAACAACAAAGAAAAACTGAAATGACGGATGTCCCACAATTTATACAAAGCATACTTTTTCAGGCTGATATTATAATCACAAACCACGACACCTGGTTCCCGTGTCAGTTTGCTTTTCGGTATGCTGAAGATACGCAATATCTGGATTCCCCGCTTCACGCCGTACCCGAATAATAAAACCATCACACCAAGATTTATCAAGATCCACCACCACAATGATTCGTTTGCCAAAGCCGGTTGCCCGACAAGCACCATTGATGCAAAAGTGATACCCGCCACCAATAACAACATACTACAAATTACAGTTAAAATCCATCCTCTTGTTTTCATAATAACCTTTTTACTTTATTCCATGACGGGAAACAAAGATAAAAGATTATGGCTAGATAACAAATAAAGAGCCGTCGAATTATTAATCACAGACCATATTATACATAAAATTGCCTGAAAGCAATCTTATTTGCCATTCCTTCACACCTCGAATTTAAATTGTTGTTTGGTTAGGAAGTTAGAAGTTTTTTCGTATGTTTGTCGCAAGAAGTTACGAAAAGAGTGTAATTTATTGGAAGTGAGCGTAGGTTAATTGCTCATAATAGTAATAGGTTACGATTTAGTTAGTTATCTACTGCATCATCCTTCTGCGCATTGCGTAACCTTCAAAGAACTCTTCGTATGCAAAAGTAACAATAAAACGGGAGATTTTGAAATGAATTTCCCTAATTTTTTTCTTCTCATACAAGTTTTTCCGTAAAAGCGGTTTTATCCGTCGGCACACCATCACCCAAAAGGATTCTGGACGAACGTATGCCGACTGCCGCATAAGCGGAGAAAAGGGCTTTGCCTCACGCCTAAACAACAGTTTAGACTGATGATGCAAGGCCCATTTCTTTTGTGCTTATGCCAAAGAGGTGCTTTTACGGGGTTCTGACGATTTTTCTTTTTTGCTGTTCCTTTGAGCCGTAAGTGGAAAGCCGTGTCTGACCGCCCGATCCATGAATGGAACAAGCCGTCATGCACGGCAGGCAAACCGGGAAGAATGATTTTATCCGTCAGACCGGACACGCTCGGCCAGACATATAAAATCATACTTCCCTGCCGGTGGTTTGCCCGGTTTCACGCCTCCGGCAGTGTCCCTTTTCCTTTTGGCGTTTTCCCTTTTTCACGGATTTCTCTTTTGAAGTTTTCCAGTCCAATCCGCCTCCACTTCCGTTTACCTCCATTTTCGCGTCTTTCAGTGAGCCGCATCAGGCAGTCATTTCCGTTCTGGGCGCAAAGGTAATTCCGGGATTGGACGGGAATGCAAGGTCAAGCCTCCTGTTTTCGGAAAAAATCTCCAGCCCTATGGGTAGTATTTTTCCCGAAAAACCTTGCATCCCCTAATCCCTACCTTTTCAAGCACCCGAAACGAAAACGACCGATGCGACAGAAAGACGCATAAAAAAAATGTCGGATAAACGAGAGGCAGATAAGATAGTTTGAAACTCAACTCCCTCAGCTCTTGAATCCGCATTAAAAAAAATAAAAAAATCAAAAACAGCGAAGATATGACGGCAACGGCAGATTTCAGACAAACGGCGCAGTACATAGGGCTTGCGATATGCGGCTTAATGGTGCGCACCGCCTTCGGGGTGTTCGGCATCCTTTGGGGCATCATTAGAGAGATTGTAAACGGAGTGTTCCGAGTGGCGATAGGCGTAATCGTGGCTATCCTTTCCGCAACCGCCTTTTTCGGCTTCATCCTTTGGTTATTCACCCTTTAACCCTTACCGACATGGCAAAAAGAAGCAGCAAAACGGCAGCGCAGCAGTGCAGATACTACGAGGTGGACAACATCTTCGTGTACATGGTGGAAACGTACACGGGCGGCAACATATTCGTGTTCCGTGAACTCTACCGAGAACTGAACAAGGACGCACGGAGGGACTTTACAGACTTCCTTTTGAGCGAGGTGCAGCCGACCTATTGGAGAGAGATACTGAAACAGACAATCTAAAAACGACAGCGATATGAAAGGAACAGAACATTTCAAGAGAACGATACAGATGTATCTGGAGCAGCGTGCAGCGGAAGATACGCTCTTTGCAAGGAGCTACCGCAACCCAGCCAAGAACATAGACGATTGCGTGACCTACATTCTCAACTACGTGCAGCGGAGCGGTTGCAACGGCTTCACGGACGGGGAGATATTCGGGCAAGCAGTCCACTACTATGACGAGAACGAGATAGAGGTGGGCAATCCCATTCAGTGCCAAGTGGCGGTGAACCACGTTGTGGAACTCACGGAAGAGGAAAAGGCGGAAGCACGGCAGAACGCACTCCGCAGATACCAAGAGGAGGAACTCCGCAAGTTGCAGAACCGCAGCAAGCCGAGAACCGCCACCAAAGTGACCGCACAAGAAGTACAACACCCCAACCTATTCAATTTCTGATTATGAAACCGAGAACACCCATACAGCAGGAAGTCGCACGATTGAGCGAGCGACTGCCGAAATTGACCGCCACACAGAGGGCATACGCTTTCCGCCATTGCTTCAAGCATTACGCCATCAAGAGGGCGGACGGCACGAACATCTGCAACGAGTGCGGACATTCGTGGAAAAGTGAACATGACCTTGCGGACACCGTTTGCGGATGCACATGCCAGCATTGCGGCATGGAGTTGGAAGCGTTGCGCACCCGAAAGAGCGTGTTCAGCGAGAATGAATACTTCTCCATCGTCACCACCTGCAAGCAGTACCAAGTGATACGCTTCTTCTTCGTCAAGTCCCGATACAAGGCAGGACAGGCAGCCGGGTATTCCATTTATGAAGTGGTGCAAAGGTGGATTTCAGCCAAAGGCACAACCGTCACCGTCGCCCGACTGCGAGGAATGTCCGTACTTTACTACGACCTATGGGCGGAATACAGCGACATGGAGGTACGCAAGAACAACAAACTACATGCATACGATATAAACCCCGTCTGCACTTATCCCCGACAGCGTTTCATACCCGAACTGAAACGCAACGGCTTCAATGGCGAATACCACAACATACTGCCTTACGACCTTTTCACGGCTATCCTTTCCGACAGCCGAGCCGAAACGCTGTTGAAAGCAGGGCAATACCCCATGTTGCGCCACTACATCCGCAGTTCCTTTGACATGGAGAGGTATTGGGCATCCGTGAAGATATGTATCCGCAACGGCTACACCATTTCGGACGGCTCCATTTGGCGTGATACCATAGACCTCCTGCGGCATTTCGGCAAGGACACGAACAGCCCGAAATATGTCTGCCACTCAGACCTCAAAGCCGAACACGACAGACTTATGCACAAGCGCAACAAGGAGATAGAACGCAAGAAGTTGGAGGAACGCATCCGCCAAGCGAAGAAACACGAGAAGGCATACCGCAAACTCAAAGGCATATTCTTCGGCATCGCCTTTACGGACGGCACTTTGCAGGTGCGTGTGTTGGAGAGTGTTGCGGAGTTTGCAGCGGAAGGGACGGAACTGCACCATTGTGTGTTTTCCAACTCCTATTTCCTTGAAAAGAACTCCCTTATCCTATCCGCCACCATTGACGGCAAGCGCATAGAAACGGTGGAGGTTTCATTGAAGACATTGGAAGTGGTGCAAAGTCGTGGCTTGCACAATTCCAATACCGAGTACCACGACCGCATTGTAAACCTTGTGAACAGCAACGTGAACCTTATCCGCCAGCGGATGGAAGCGGCATAGAATCAACCTATAATACCCAACAAAATGGAAGTAAGAATTGAAAGCATGGTTTGTCTGTGGGACGATAAAATCCCCACGATGTTCCTTGAATTTGTGAACCTCCTCACTCTAGCAACAAGTGAGGAGCAGTTAAGACGGAGTGTGAAGGACTTTGCCGAGAAGCACGGACTTGACAGGTTCTTCCTTTACGGCTTCGGCTCCCACCATTTCTACCTGCACCAACGCTATACGAGCGACCCCGAAATGGTGATGCGCAACAGAGTTTTGTCAGTACATTTTTAACCACCCTAAAATCAACGATTATGGCAACACGGATGACCATCAACGGAGTAAGCACCTGCACGGAAGCAGGTATGGAGAAATACGAGCGTTTCCAATTAGGTATCGGCAGACGCAAGCGGACACTTGTGCAGTACGACTACCGCAACCCTACAGACGGAGAGTTGTTCTCTTGTGTCAAACCCACGTTGGACGAGTGCCGAGCCGCACGGGACAAGTGGGTCATGGCAAAGGAAGGACGGGTTGTTGAGGGCTATGCCCGAAAAAAGGAGGACAACCGATGAACGCAGCCTACCAAACGCTGATAGTGAAGTTCAACGAGCCTATCAAAGTATTGGACGGCATCTTTGACGATGCCGAAGCGTGGGGAGTTGATACCCTAAAAGGGTGGATAGATGACTACGAGAGCAGCAGGTTTACCGCCATTGACAACTATACGGCAGTCATCACAAGCGAGTACAATATGGAGTGCCTGATGGAATGGTTGAAACGAAACACACCCATTGCCGAGATAACAGAATGTTAAACTAGTTGGCGGTGTCCGCACCGCCAACCTAAAACCAAGAAAAGCATGATAGCAAAGACGATTTTACAGCAGATAGGCGGCAGACGCTTTGCCGCCATGACGGGAAGCAAGGACTTTACAGACATGGGCAACGGCTTACGCATGAGCCTTGCGAGGAACAAGACGAGCGCAAACCGCCTTGACATCATCTATGATGCAGGATTAGACCTCTACAATATGCGTTTCTACCGCAAGACATTCAGCAAAAAGACATTCGAGTGCAAGACAAAGGACATAGCAACGCACGAGGGCATATATTGCGATATGCTGGAAGAAATGTTCACGATGGTAACGGGACTTTACACCCGTTTTTGAGTGGTGCGGCGAAAGCCGCCCTACTTTCTTTCGGTGAGCATGATGGCGGACAAAGAAAGTAGCAAAGAAACCTTTGTTCAATCTGCGATAAATAAAGGCGTGAAAATATACATGTATGTGGCTACCTTTTTGTACCTTTGCAAAGTTATTTCATTCATAATATAATATTGCATATGAATACATTAAGTGCAGAGAGACAAAATAACATTCAAGAACAATTATCCAATGAACAAAAATTGGTTTCTTTTGATATGCGAGAACTCACTATAGAGTTTTATGTCACAAAGTATCTTACAAATATAGATAAAGATGACAATGAAATATATGTACCTGATTATCAACGTGAATTTGTTTGGGATATTACCAGACAGTCTCGATTTATAGAATCATTGTTATTAGGATTACCTGTGCCTTTTATATTTACGGCAGAAATTCCGGAAACAGGGCGTCTTGAAATTGTTGATGGTTCTCAACGTATTCGTACAATGGCTGCATTTTTATCTAATGATCTTCAATTAAAAGGGCTTGAAAAATTGACGGAGTTTAATGACATTCGATTTGGGCAATTACCTTCAGCTACCCAACGAATGTTTAAAAATATTGCTATTCGTATGATAGTTCTATCTTCTCGTGCCACAGAAGAAGTACGAAAAGAAATGTTTGACCGTATCAACACCAGTAGTGTCCCTTTGGTTCCAATGGAAACACGTCGGGGTGTTTATCGGGGTGAATTTATGACTTTTATAACAGAACTTGCTAAAAGTGAAAAATTTAAATCCTTGTGTCCTTTTGCTAAGTTTTCAGAAAAACGACATGAAGAAGAAGAACTAATCCTGCGCTTTTTTGCATTCATTGATGCGTATCCTGACTATCGTCAGGTTGAATATAAAGGGGTAGCTAAATACCTTGATGAATATCTTGATAACGGAAATAAGAATTTTGCAGAAAACGAACTAAAAAGTAAAAAGGCTGCATTTGACCAGATGGTTGATTTTATATCAAAAACTTATGAAGGACAAGGGTTTGCCAAGAAACCAAATGCAGTAGGTGTTTCTAAACCATATTTTGAAGCAATTGCTATTGGCGTCTATATGGCTTTACAAGAAAATCCCAATATTCAGCCCCATAAATTAGATAGTCTTATTGTTGATAAACATAATAGAAATGGTTTCTTTGAAACCATAGAAGGACGCTACCGCACTCATACGGCAAAAAAAATATTGAATAGAATAGATTACGTGAAAAATTCATATTTGGCAGATGCAGAAAAATAAATTCAATCAAAGCATTGAGGATATTAATGATTTTTTTTCTTTATTAGAATTTATTGATTCTATTGAAACATACAAAAACATCATGTTGCCAAATCCAACAACGACTTCTTCACTATTAGTTACTTCAACTCAACAAAAATGCATGAGAAGTCATGCTGTTTTGATGTTATACAATATAGTCGAGGCAACAGTTGTAGAATGTATTTTAGCAATATTTGATGCTATTAAAGACGATCATCTTAAATATCATGAACTTGAAGATTCTTTGCGTGACCAATGGTTAAGATCTATGATGACCACTGGAGATTCAATTAAAACTCGTATTGCACGAACTAAAGAAATAATAGGCAACATTAGCTCTGATATACTTTTTGCTGATGCGATAGGACGTTTTAATGGGAATGTCGATCTTAGAACGATTCTTAATATATGCAAAGATTTTAAATTACAATTGAGAGCCATACCAAATAAAGATGGAGTCGCCACTACATTGAAAGCAGTTAAGGATGCACGAAACCACCTTGCTCATGGAGATGTAAGTTATTCTAATTTTGGATCCACTATATTGCTTTCTGATATAATAAAGTATAAAAAAGACACATTAGATTTTCTTTCATTTTTTATAAATCGAGTTGAGGAATATATTTCAAACAAGGAGTATAAAAAATAAAAATGGATATACAAACAAATAGGAGTATTTTTAGGAAGATTATGGTCAATATTTAGAACTCCGATGAAGTTGCCAACTTCATCGGAGTTTCATCTATGGTCATGGGATATAAAGCAGTGCAAACTCCGCCTTTCTCCGTTTGAGCAGCATGGCGTGCCGTTTACCCTTGTAGTTACAGAAAGCGATATATTCCCGGTAAATGTTCCTGTCGCCCGCCTCCAATTTTCGGATCAGCGTGCTTTTGGGTATCTTCCCGCTCCCCAAAAGCCGGTATGGACCGACATTGTAGGCGAGCGTGGCAAGGAGCAGACTGTCACGCCCGAACTTGCGGAACATGGCGCAGAACTTACGCAAGTCTTTCCGCAGGAGCGCGTCCGCCTGCCGCTTCGTCATGGTACGTGCCGAATACCTTTCGCCCGGTAACAACTTATGCCCATATCCCACATACGGGTGATGTTTTTCCGAGTGCCAGCCCTCAAAATACTTCGTGCATCGCACCGCCCTCTCAAATGGTGGCAGCCGGTAGATAGCCGACTGTCCGTCCGTTCCCTCATGACGGCTGTCCCGTGCGGACACGGAGCAGACTGCCAGAAGCGAACAGAGGATAGCCATGAACACACGCATCATCTTGGCAGAGGTTTGTAATTGCCTATGGGGATGACGGTCTGAATGTCGTCTTTCACGTTCCGGTTGTTGAAGTCAAATTCCAATTCGTAGGAATTTTTGAAATTGTCCTCCACCACCACGATAAAGTTGTGCGCCTCGTCGCCCTCTGCCGTATAGTACAGCCGGAACTTCTCGTTTTCGAGCAGGTAGCGGTCATTGGGCAGGAAGGTAATGCCGCCCGCCATCTTCAGCGTGCCTTCCCCCTCGAACTGGAAATACCGGATGGTGTAGAGCGTGTTGACAAATTCGCCCGTCCTTTTCAGCTCACAGCGGATTTCCACCGTCTGCCCCTTTGTGACCTTGTTGGGTACGGGCATCGTTTCCACCGTGAACGGATAGGATTGCTGGATGTCCATGTCATCGTCACACGATGCGAGCGTGAGCGACACGGCGGCGAACAGGCAGAGTGCCAACGCCTTGAAGATGGATGTTCTCTTGTTCTTGTTGTTCAGTATGTTCATTGTCCTTTGATTTTTAAGTTATTGTTCATTTCTTTTTTTGCTGTCCGTTGCAGATACTCGTTCAAGTCCTTGCAACCGTCATAGAGTGCGGAACGGTCACAGACACGTCCGCCGTAGTGTCCTTTGAGGACTTCCAGCGTCCTCCGCCCGGATTCGTCACGGTCGAGGAAGCAGTCGATGCGCCCGTACCCGTCCAAGTGTTTCACCGCCTTGCCTACGTTGGCGACGGAGTTCAGCACAAGGCTGTCGCCATTGCCGCCTATGCCGAGTGTGTCAGCGGACAGAAAGTCCATGAAACCCTCGAACACGCTGCATACGTCAGAGGCGGTATCTTCCGGTTTTATCAGTGACACATCTTTGGGTGGTATGCAACCCTTAAAATAGCGGCTCCGGATTTCGTAGCCACCAGCCACGTTCGGGAAGCCAACTGTGAAATACCGCTTTCCACGCACGCCATAGTTCAGGCGGCAGCAGTGGCGGGATGCAACGGCATAAGGGATGCCCCGTTCCGCCAGATAGTCCGTCAGTGGTGAGCGGAGCAGCGGGACGGCTTCCACTCCCTCAAAGGCAGGTTCGGACGGTTCCGGCAGGTACAACGGCTTTTTCGCTGAGACAAATGGCATACGCACAGTTTCCGCTATGAATCCCGCCTGCGCCATGAAGTCACCGCTTCGGGCAAACTCCCCGGCAAGCGTGAAGATGTCACCGCCCTTGCCCAAGCCGAAGTCGTACCAGAGCCGTTTCGCCACGTTCACGCGGAAAGAGGGCGTGCGCTCATTGCGGTATGGCGCATGATACCACAGCTCGTTTCCGCTCCTTCGGACAGGTTCATGCCCTAACCGTGCGAGAAAGTCCGCGAGGGATATTTGCCTCATAGTGTCTATATCCGTCCGTTCCATGCGGCGCATCAGTTGATGATGAACTTTATACCCATGCCCCACTGCGTATGAAATTTCTTCGTGTCGCCACCCCACAGGCAACGCTCCCGGAGGTTGGCGAGCAGGGCGATACGGTCAGCCACGTAAAACTCCACGTCCAGCGTCAGCGCACCGCCATAGACGAAGGCGTCCCGGTCATGCAGTGTCGAGCCGTCATGCAGCACCTTTTCGCCCCAATTCACCGATTCATACCCGGCGAGAGCCGAAGCCCCCGCATAGACGAACACGATTTTACGGGCATCGGAAAGTATCTTGAAATAGTAGCCGCCTTCCGCCGTGAACTGCGCCACAGGTATGGAAGTGTCCTTGTAGGGGTTGTTCTTCAGAATATACTCACCTCCGAACACCCATTTATTACCCTTCTTCGTGTAGGTGGAGAGAGCCGCCCCGAAACTGTACCCGCCGTCGTTACCGCCGGGTTTGAAGCCGTCCGCCAGATTCGCCCTGACCTCGATACCCTGCATCTTCGGCAGGCATCGCTGGGCGTGCGCCTGCCCCGTGAAGAGTGCAAGCGACGCGATGATTATTGCGATGTGCTTTCTCATGGTCAGCGCACTTGGAGTTCGTTAATCGTGTTTGCACGTACCAAATCCTCATTTTCGATCACGAAAGACTGGTGGCGACCTCCGTTCTTCTCGTTCAGCTCCACCACGAGGCACTTGCCGTCGGGGATGGTGAACTTCGCCATCGTGAAGACCGTGCGCTCGCTTTTTTTGCCCGGCACGAACGTGGCGTAGTTCTGCGCGCGGAGCGGCAGGATGACACGCTCCTGCACGGCGGTACGCTTCGCCACCTTCTTGTCCACGATTTTCCATGTGATGTAGTCCACATCGAAAGGCACGTTGCTCTGGTTCCTGATTTCCGTGTGGAAATACAGAAGCCCGTTGTGCGTGTATATGCCTTTCAGAAGGTACTGGATGCCGAAACGCTTGCAGCCGATATGCTTCACCTCACGTTTGTTCTGCTTGTGGATGGACTTCATGATAAGGCGCACCAGCATCGGGCTTTCGCTGCCCAGCTCTTTCAGGTAGATTTCCTGCGCGTTGTTCGGGCGGTTCACCGCCTCGCCGTCATGGATGAAGTCGCACATCTCCACATTGAGCAGCAGAGGCTCGGCGGCGTACTTCACGTTGAAGGTGTAGAAACTCCCGTCCTCCGTGATGACAGACATGTTGGTTTCGTTCGGGAAGTTCCTCACGGTAGCCTTCACACGGATAACGTTTTCCGCTCCGTCGGCTTTGCCCGCAATCAAATCGGGTGAGCCTAAATCGACATAGCGCACCTCCGCCGGGAAGATGACATGCACGGTCTTGTCGTAGGTCACTTCCAGACCGTGAGGTGGTATCATGCGGTCGAAGCCCAGCTTTCTTGTCAGACCGTGATACAGGTCGCCGTCCGCTTCCTTCTGCGGATAGACCTCCTTTGTCAAGGTCGGTTGTTCACTTCCGTTGCTTTGCCCAACGGTTACGTTTTCCTGCGCGTTGGCAGTTGCGATGCCCATAGCGAGGGCAAACATCATGATTACTTTTTTCATTTTACTTTGAATTTAGTGGGTTGTTGTTATTGATTGGATTTTTTGTTTATACATCAGTCCTTCTCCTGATAGAGCATGACCCTGTACCCGGCTTTCAGATGCACTTTGACGGTACGCATCTTCTTGGCAATGTACTGGCTCGTGCCTTGTATCAGTCCCTTGCCCAAGTCGGAGGCGAGCTGCGCCCCGGCATTGGTGGAGATGTTGATGCTGCTGCCCAGCGAGCCGCCCATGTTGGCGGCAACCTCCCTGACAGCGTTCATCTCCATCGAGTTGGGGATGAATATGCCGGGCTGTCCGTCCGTGTCATAGACCTCCAACTCCACCGGGATAATCGTACCGTCGTGTTCCAGAGAGGTGATTTCGATGGCGAGCCGTTCGCCCTGAATCTTGGCTGCGCCGACCACCACCGCATTACGGGGAATGATCCGGTCTGCTACCGCCATCGGCTCCAGCAAGCGCAACCTGACCGCCTGCCCGTCTGTCACGCTCTGCGCCCCATAGACACATGCCGGTATGGTGTTCCTGTCCGATACGGTTGTAACGCCCACCGCCGTGTTGAAACTGCGGTTGCGTTCCTGCGAGAAGGAAGCGACAAATTCGGCATTACTCATGGGCTGTCCGAGCGAAGACACCACCTGATGCGTCACTTGCCTTACGGGTTTTGCCGTGTTCTTTCCGGCTTTCTGCACGGGGGACGGCTCTGCGGTCTGTCCCGCTGCCGCCTGCGTGCCGTTCTGACCGCCCATGTACTTCGCCGCCAGTTCGTAGGATTTTTCCATGAGTGCCACCTGCTCGTCCATCGTGGAGCTTCTCTCTTTTCCGCTTTCCAGTTCGGATTCGAGCGTGGCGATGCGTTCCAGCAGTTCGTCCATCTCCGCATTGTCGTTCTTCGGCTGCTCGTAGAAGTTGCCGAGCGTGGCATTGAGGTCACGGTAGGCAGCTGCCGAGGACTGGATGGTTTTCGGCGCGGGCTTCACCGCCTCTTCCGTTCCGCCGGGATTGGCAAGGTCGAAGTCGCTGTCCCCATCCGCTGCCGCCGTTTCGCGGTCGAACAGGTCGCCCAACTGCTGCATGGCGCGGCTGCGGTTCTCCTGCCTTTCCTCCATCGCCCCCTGCTCGTAGGCTTTCACCTTGTCACCGATAATCCGGCGGTTCTCCTTGTCCGCATCGGGCATCTCGATGTTGTAGCCGCCCGTTCCCGGCTCCTGCTCCTTGCCGGAGGACGGGGCGAATATCAGCCACATCGCCCCGATGAATACCAGCACCATAGCGGGAAGCACTATCATTTTCTGGCGTTTCAGCCGGTGGGCTTCGGTCAGCGGCTTGCGCTCCTTTTTCGGCTTGTCGTTGCCGGGAGCCGCCTTGTTTTCGTTCTTGGGTTCATTCTTCGTCTGTTCCATATAAATAAGGTATTACATTGTGATTGTTATCAGGCTTCACGGACAGTTCCACCTGTCCGGCATGGTCTATCTCCATCCGGCTGCCGTCATTCCTGCCGATGTCATAGACGGCTTTGCCGAAGGTGTAGAGGGCAAGCGCGGCGAATGCGATGAGCATAGCCAGCACGATGCGCCTGCGTGTCTTTGGCGGCAAGCCGTCCAGATACCCTTTGAGCCGTTCCATCAGCCGTTTCCTTTGGTCGTGGAGTTTCCAGTATGCACTCCACAGTGATTTCTTGATTTTCTTCATGTCCGTTTACCTTTTGATGGTTTGTAAATCCTTGTTCTCGATGATGGTGAATCCCTCGATGGTGAAACCGTTGGGGTTGTCGTCCGAACGGGACGAGTTCAAGAGGCGGCATGTGGTCACGAGGCTGCGCTCGGTGACGTTGCTCTGCCGGATGATCTTCTGCGTGGCGTAGGTCACGGCGCGGTAGGGATAGCCGTTGAAGTCGCACACCACGCTGTCCACCTTCAGCACTTGGTTGATGTTCCCGGCGATGATGCGGTTGTAGTACCCCTTCTCGGCGAAGTCCGAATAGTAGTTGTACACGCTCTTGTCCGCCAGCAGCAAGGCACGCTTCACGTTGTGTTCTATCGCGCTCTTTTCGGGCGAGAGCGTGAAGAACAGCTCGTGGAAGCGGCGCACATGCTCCCTCGCTTCCGCCGGACGGTTCTGCGACAAGTCCTGCGAGAGTGCCAGCATCAGCGACTTGCCGTTGTCCAGCACATAGATCTTCTCACGCTGCCGCTCTGCGAAGCGATAGGAACTCCACACGCTCCATACCGTTATCACGGCGCACAGCGAGAGGAAGACGATACCGAACAGGCGTATCTGCCTGAACGATGATTCGATGTTTTTGAGTGACTTGAATTCCATTTTACTTTTTCCGTTTATAATTCCACATTGATTATTTCAGCAGTTTCCCGGCACGTCCTACCACATTTCCTGCGGTTGCACCAGCCACGCTGCCCGCCATGCCTCCGGCGCGTCCCGCCATCTGGTTCACGTTGCGCCCGTAGCCGCCCATGCCCCCGGCTTGGATGATCCAGCCCGCCACCGTCGGAATGGTGAAGTAGCCGATGATGCCGATTATCATGAACACGATATACACCCCGTCGCTGGAATCCAGCGAGAAGTTGGGGTCGGTCTGCATGCGCTCGATGTCGCTCTGGAGCATCAACACCTGAATCTTGGCGAGTATGGTGCTGAATATGTCCGACACGGGCAGCCACAGATAGACCTGTATGTAGCGGCATATCCACTGCGTGAGCGTGCTTTGGAAGCCGTCCCACACCGATATGGCGAAGGCTATCGGACCGAGTATCGCCAGCACCACGAGGAAGAACGTGCGGATGGTGTCTATCACGAGGGCGGCGGCTTGGAACATCAGTTCCAGTATCTCGCGAAAGAAGTTGCGGATGCCCTTCTTCATCTTGTACATCCCCCGGTCGATATACATCCCCGCCATCGTCACCATGTCGGAGGGCGACCAGCCCAATTCCTCCAATTGCTTGTCAAACTCCTCGTTGGACACGAGGTAGGCGGTTTCGGGATTGCGCACCATCGCCTCGTATTCCAGCCTGTCCTTCTGCTCCCGGTACTTGTTCATGTCCAAAGTCTGCGTTTCGAGCAGTTTCGCCGTACCCTGCACGACGGGCGAGAGGACACTGTTTATCGTGCCAAGCACCACCGTAGGGAAGAACATGATGCACAGACCGACGGCAAAGGGGCGGAGCATCGGGAAGACGTCTATCGGTTCGGCTCTCGCCAACGACTGCCACACCCGGTAGGCGACATAGAAGAGCGCGCCCAGCCCGGCGATGCCTTTCGCCACGCCCGCCATATCAGCGCACAGCGGCATCATCTGCTCGTAGAGCGAGCGGAGAATCTGGTGAAGGTTGTCGAACTCCATAGGCTACCAGTATCTTTCGTTCATGCTCCCGTACAGCCCCATGATGCGGTCAAGGTCGTTTTTCTTCTTCGCACGCAGGTAGCTCACGCTGATGTTCTTGTTGGTGTAGTAGCTCACGAGGTTGCGGTAACGCTTCATCTTGGAGTGGCAGCGTTCCACCACGTCCATGCGCTCCTTGTCCGTCATGGAGAGCGTGGTGATGTTCACCACGTTCTTCAGCTCCGTCAGCACGTCGTTGGATTCCTCCAGCAGCTTCGTGTAGCCGAAGGCGATGGCTCCGAGTTCCTCCACCGTGAAGTTGTCGTCGCGCAGCATCTTCTGGAAGCTGGTCACGTAGATGTCCGTGATGTCGCCCACCATCAGGATGGTCTGCTGCACCTTGCGGGCGTCCTTGACCAGATTGTTCACCGATTTGAGGGCGTCGTAATACTTCTTGCCCTGCTCGTAGATTTTCACCGTTTCCTGAAAGTTGTTCACCATGTTCGTGGCGGTCTTCGAGGTATGGATGATGTTCTTCGAGGCGTTGATGATGCCCTGCGCCAGATTGCCCGGATCGCTCACGACCCATTGGGCGGAAGCCCTGCCCGCGAAAAGCAGGCACAGGCAGATGGCGAATGTTATTCTTGTTCTCATGTTTCTTTGGATTTTAGCGGTTCATTATTTTTCTACCGGAGTTTCCGGCTGCGGCTTCACACGCACGTAGTCCCCGTTCGGTGAGAAGGTCAGCACGTCGGTGGCTTCGTTATACGCCACGTCGATGCGGAAGCTGGTGTTCATGAACAGGTTGCCGTTCTCCTCCTGCAAGAGGTAGGTTTCCGGTTTCAGCCTGCGGCGGATGCCGCTTCGTTTGAATACCGTCACCTTGTAGGCTTCGCCCTCCTTGTAGATAAGCACGTCGGGCTTGCCCTCCACGCTTTCCCAGTTTCCGCACAGCAGGTCGCGGCGGTTCTCCGCCACGTCGCAGGATTGCAGCACCATGACCGCCAGTCCGATTAAACACTTGCTGACTTGCAGCATCTTCATTCTTGATATGCTCATACGCTTTTCTTTTTTCGTTGATAAATCTGTTTTACTGATTATTGATTGCTTATTGCTTGTTTCTCCGCCTTTCGGCAAGCTGCCGGATGGCGGCTTCGATGTCGCCGCCCAATTGCTCCGCCAGACGGTACACCTCCACCTTTTCCGTTTCCTCGGTGGTGTACGCCATATACTCTTCCGCGCTCACCTCGGTGGCATAGACCGCCGACTGCGTGCCGCCCAAGCCTATCCACACCTCCTTGTAGAGCCGTGAGGGGTTGTTCGCCATGTTGATGGAGAGTATCTGCGACTTCTCCTTCTCCGTCAGTCCGAGCAACGCCTGAATCTGGTCGAACTTGTTCATGTACTTGCGCTGGTCGAGCAGGATTTTACAGTCCGAGTTGTTGATGATGCTCTCCTTCACGACGGGCGAGGAAATGATATCGTCCACCTCCTGCGTCACCACGATTGCCTCACCGAAATACTTGCGCACCGTCTTGTACATATAGCGCAGGTAGTCAGCCATATTTGCCGAAGAAAGAGCCTTCCAAGCCTCTTCCACGATAAGCTGTTTGCGCACCCCTTTCAGACGCCGCATCTTGTTGATGAAAGCTTCCATGATGATGATGGTCACTACCGGGAACAGTTCGCGGTTGTCCTTGATGGAATCGATCTCGAAGACGATGAACCGTTTGCCCAGCAGGTCGATGTTCTCCGCCGAGTTGAGCAGGAAATCGTAGCGTCCGCCCCGGTAATACTGCCGCATGGTGGTGAGCATGTTGTCGATGTTGAAGTCCTCCTTCTCCACCTTGATGTCGCGCTCTGCCAGTTCCCTGCGGTAGTCGTCGCGCATGTACTCGTAGAAGGTGTTGAACGAGGGGACGATGCTCCTGTCTGCCCTGATGCGTTCGATGTAGGCACTCACGGCACTGCCCAATTCTCCGCTTTCGGTTTTCGTCACCTTGTCATCCTCCGACTTCCAGAGCGTCAGCAGCAATGTCTTGATGCTGTCCTTCTTCTCCACGTCGTACACGTAGTCGTCGGTGTAGAACGGGTTGAACGAAATCGGTTTCTCCTCCGTATAGGTGAAATACACGCCGTCCGCCCCGTTTGTCTTGCGCCGGATCATTTCGCACAAGCCCTGATAGGAGTTTCCCGTGTCCACCAATACCACATGCGCGCCCTGCTCGTAGTATTGTCGCACGAGATGGTTCATGAAGAACGACTTGCCACTGCCCGAAGGACCTAATACGAACTTGTTACGGTTCGTGGTGATGCCCCACTTCATCGGCAGGTCACTGATGTCGAGGTGCAGCGGTTTTCCCGTGAGCCTGTCCACCATCTTGATGCCGAAGGGCGAGAGCGAGCTGCGGTAGTTGGTTTCCTCCGTGAAGAGGCACACCGCCTGTTCGATGAAGGTATGGAAACTCTCTTCCGCCGGAAAGTCCGCCGCGTTGCCGGGCATCGCCGCCCAATAAAGTGTCGGGCAGTCGATGGTGTTGTGGCGAGGCACGCACTCCATGCTTGCCAGCTGGCTGCCCACGTCGTTCTTGATGTGTTTCAGCTCCTCCGCGTCGTCGCTCCACGCCATGACGTTGAAGTGCGCCCGCACCGAGGTCAGCCCGTAGGAGTGCGCCTCGTTCAGGTAGCGGTCTATCCACTCGCGGTTGATGCTGTTGCTCCGGCTGTATCGGGATAACGACTGCATATTCCTTGCGGACTTCTCGAATTTTTGAAGGTTCTCCTCGCTGTTATCGATAATCACGTACTGGTTGTAGATGTGGTTGCAGGAGAGCAGCAGCCCCACCGGGGATGCGAAGGAGAGGCGGCAGTCCGAGCGGTCGGTGGAGAGTTTTTCATACCGGGTGTCGGTAGCCACCGTGCCGGGCAAGTCTTCCGCATCGGAAAGGGTGTGCAGGCACAGGCGGTTGTCACCGATACGCATCTCCCTTGCCGATAGGTCGATGTCCTGCAACGTGGCGTCGCCTTCGGGCATGAGCGAGAAATAACGCTCTATCAGTCCGGCTTTGCCGTCCGTCCCCACAATCTCGTCGGTGGAGAGGCGGCGCAGCTTGACAAATCCGCTGTCGTTGATGATGCGCTCGAACTGTTCCGTAGCCTCCATGAACTTCGCGGCGGTTTCCTTATTCAGCTCCTTCGGGATGATATGTCCCCGGCACAGCGTGCTGAAATTGCTCTGCATCCGGTTACGCTCCTTTGTCGTCTTGGTCAGGTAGAGGTAGCACGTGTGCTTCAGGTACGGACGCTCGTTGAAGTGACGCTCGAAAGAGCGGCTCAAAAAACTCATGTCGTCTTTCTGCAACTCCGGCGTGTACTTCTCCTTGATGAACCAGTCCTGCTTGTGGACGACGGAGAAGTCCGGCAGCACCTTGATCGCCTTGCACCAGCAGCCGTGTATCGCCTCGTACTCCGCGCCCGTCACGGTATAAAGCTCCGGCAGCTCCACCTCGAAAGCCACCGTGATGTCGGCGTCTTTGGAGATGATGCAGCCTTGCTCCACCGCCAATAGCGGGAACTTGTTTTCCAGTGTTGTCATTTTGGATGTATTCCTCATGTCGTTTCTTCCTTTCGTTTCCGTTTGAATAATCGGGTGATCCGCCGCCGGTTGATAAGGTATCGGGGATGGCTCTTTGTTGCCCCTAATTTCATCAGTCCGTGTTCGCCGTACCGGGCGTTCAGCGCGAAGGTCTGCCATACGAGGACGGAGGACGATGCCACGCCGAAGCCGATACATACCCACTGGTCGATGCCGACCATGTAGAGGATGACGAACAGGACGAAGAGAGCCAGCAGACCTCCGCAGAAGATGAAGAGGTACTGAGCCTTCAAGCCCTTGAACTCTACCGGACGGCCGATACCCTTGTTTATCGGGTATTCAGCCATACATCGTTTATTAAAGGAAGAATGAGCGCAGGATGGTGGCGGCGACAATCAGGAAGATGCACGCCCCGAACCACGAGGCAGCAGTCTTGGAGGTGTCGGGGTCGCCGGACGAGAATTTCCCGTACACTTTCACGCCCCCGATAAGCCCGACTACCGCGCCGATGGCGTAGATGAGTTTCGTGCCGGGGTCGAAATACGAACTCACCATAGAGGTGGCTTCGTTGATGCCCGCGATGCCGTTTCCCTGCGCGAAGGCGGAGGCGGTTGCGGCAACCAGAAGTGCCGCAGAGAGGATAAGTTTCTGTCTGTTGTTCTTGTTCATAAACTGTTCTTGTTTTGTGCCGTCAAAAGGGTGGATAGTCCTTTGTCGGGCGGTTGATACTCGGTTACTTTACTTTGGTTTAGTGGGTTGCCCGTTTGTTTCTACGGACTTGGGTGTGTCCGTTGCGGACCGGCTGTACCTTGTACTGCCGTGCGCGTGGGTGATGCCGTCTTACGTTTTCATTTTCATTCTTTTTTACTCGTTATACATAGTTGCGGATGTCGAAGTCCTCAATATTGTCCGGGACGACAAAATCCTTTATCGGTTTCTTCAGCCGGATTTCGATAAGCCCCTTGATGCGGATGCTCATTTCAGACGAGCCGGTCATCAGCTTCTCGTACAGCTCCGTCCCTTCCATGTCGGTGAAGACTTTTGCCGCCCGCTCCCGTTCTATCGTTGTCGCTTCCGGGTTCTTGGCGGTTCTGACCGCATCGTCTATCTCGTCGAAGCTGCTTCCGGATGCCCTCGGTGCGTCGGACGTTTCTTCCTCCGGCTCGTCCTCCCCGAACTCCAGTTCCGAAGGCGTGAGGTTCGTGAAGGTTTCGTCGAGTTTATCCTCCGGGAGTTGGGCGTGACGGGACACGGTTTCCGTGTTTCCGTCGTCAAAAGTAGCCTCTTCCTCCGTCAGCTCAATGCCTTTTTCCGAAGTGGCGGCTTCTTGCGTCGGTATGGCAGCGGTTGTCCGGGTCGATGCCATCCTGAAACGGCTCTTGCCGATGATGTCCGGGGTGTCTGCGGGCGGTGTTTCCTTTACCGTTTCGGGCTTTGCAGCCATGCCGCCCAACGACCGCCACACTCCGGCTATGCTTCTGAGGAAGCGGACAAGTCTGGTTTCCATGATCCTGTCATAAAGGAGCAGGAACAGGAACCACAGGTTGCAGCCGACCGATACGGTCAGCAGAATCATAGTCATGTTCATAGCTCTACTTTGGGGACTGAATCCAACATACGGTTGATTTCGGCACGGTGTGTCTGGAAATGTTCGTTAAGTACATTGTCCAGATAGTCGGCGATGGTCAGGTTTCCCTTACCTAATAAATAGGTGATTTCGGTTATCACGCTGTGGTTTGCCAAACTGATGTACACTTGCTTTCCCTCTCTCGCCTTGATTCCTGATTTTTTCAGGAAGGCGCGATAATCATTCTTCTTTTCTTTCATGTCTGTTACTTTTTGAGGATTAAAATACTGCGTCGTAATTCTGGGCGTAAAGGCTTTTTATCGCCTCCTCGCACTGGTTGAAGTGGTGCGTAAGCACATGGTCGATGTAGGCGGACAGCGACAGCCGGTCATGCCCGATCACACGGGTGATACGCATGATGCGGTCGTGGTACTCCGGACGCACATACGCCATCTTTCCCTCGCGTGCCTTCACTTCGGCTTCACGGATGAACAGCCGTTCATAGTCCTTCTCACCGCATTTGCCGCCTAACGGAACGGGGGACAGGATTTCCACACTCGCCTGCACTTGGGCAAGCATACCGCCGCCGTCATGCTGCGGACTTCTGTTTTTCCGGTTCTTTTCCATATTCAAATCAAGTCTTCACGTTGTTTCTTGTACAGTTCGTTTATTTTCTCCTTGTGCTGTTCCAGATGTTGGCGCAGCACGGTGTCCACATAGCCGCCTACCGAGATTTCACGCCCGGCGATGTCGTTCACGATTTTGAGAATCTTGCTGTGGACGTCGCGGCTGATATAGACGCACTGGCGCGTCTTTATCTCGTTGCGGCGGAGGAACAGCCCGGAATAGTCGTCCTCCTGCCGTTTGCGGCGGACGGTGTCCCTCGGCGGTTTTTCCTTTGCCGTATATTGCACGGGCGGCGGTTCCGTTTCAGGGACGCTTTCTTCTTCGGGAGCAGGCGCGGGCGGCTCCTGCGCGTGGTACAGGGTCCCGTCCTGCCTGCGTCTGCCGATGGAGGCTATCAACAGTTCCTCGTCAATGCCTTCGGTGTTCACTTTCCTGCTGCCCATGATTATTGAGGTCTGATGATACGGCTTATCTCTTCCGAGAACTCACGGATGCCGCTCCCCTTCAGCAGGGACGCATCCATCAGGAAGATGGTCGAGCGGAACACGCTCTTGCGCTCTTCCGAGAGGTCACGCCGAAACTTCTTGCTGTCTGGCAGGCGGGTGGACAGCACCGGCAGCCCCATCTCGGCGATCACATCCTCATACAGGTCGTAAAGCCCGTTCTTCTCCCTGCCGTCCACCATCGTCCAGAACAGGTACAGCCCTTTTGTTTTCGCCTGTCCCGTCGTCATGAGGTTGTCACGGAACATCACGGCGAATTGCAGGGTGCTTTCCACGACAAAACGGTCGGCACTCATGGGCGCGAAGATGTAGTCCATCTGCGAGAGGGTCTTGACCACGCCGTTGCTTTTCAGGGTTCCCGGCATGTCGAAGAACACAACGTCGGGTTTCACCTCTTCTTCGGCAAGCATCCTTTCGGCGTCATCGAGGGCGTTAAGGGCGTCGCTTGCGATGACCGGATAGGCGTTCTTCCTTATCTTGCGGAAGTGGTCACACGCGAGTGCCTTGAAATAGAGGCTCCCGCCGATAAGTCCCGTTTCACGCTCACGCAACCCGTGTATGCTGTGCTGCGGGGCGTCGCAGTCTATGACGGCGACATTGTGTCCTTTCACGTTGTGGAGGTAGTTGGCGGCAAGTGCCGTGACGGTGGATTTGCCGATGCCCCCTTTCTGTGTTGCGAATGCAACGAATGTTTCATTACTCATGGTTCTGTTGGTTTTTATGGTTGATGAATTGTTTACCTGCTCCGATACGGAATCGGTGACATGTATATCTGCGTCAGCGAATCTCCGCCCGTCCGGTTCGTCACGTATCCGCTTCAACGGTGAGGCTGGGATTCGGATAACTGGTGAATGACGACATTGCGTCATGAAGTCATTGAATCCGTGAATCACCGCGTCATTGGGAAACCGGGTATCCGAAGGTTCGGGTATCCGGTCAGGCAAATATCCGCCGAAGCGGTTTGCCGGGTATTTGAAAGCCTCATTTTTCATATCTTCAAATTGTTCGTTTCTTGAATCATGCTGCAAATAAACAAGGATATTTTGGAACCTGTATCACTTTCCCGGCAAGTGGCGGCATGTTGCGCCGGTTGGCACTGATTGTCCGGGTCAAGCCTCTGTCCGATACCGCTTTAAGGGCGTAACTTTGCACCCGAACGGCAGGGTTCGCCGCAGGTGGCGCAGCCCGGAGTTTGAAAGGTATCCCCCCAATCCGTCCCCGACGGATTTTTATGTTCGCCTGAACATAGCAAGGTATGTTTTCAGCCGCTCAAAACATTTTGAGCAGCCACGAAAACGCCTTGCCCTTGCAGGGGGCGGGCTTACCCTCCGAAGTCGGGAAGCCTCTCAAACCTGCGGTGCTGTGCCTCGAAGCGGCGGCTTATGCCGTCAAACCGCTAAATCCAAAGCAATATGAGTGAAAAAAGAAGAAACAAAGGCGGGAGAAATCCCAAACTCGATCCGGCGGTGTTCCGTTACACCGTCCGTTTCAACGAGGAGGAACACAACCGTTTCCTCGCCATGTTCGAGAAGTCGGGCGTTTACGCCAAGTCGGTTTTCTTGAAAGCGCACTTCTTCGGACAGCCGTTCAAAGTGCTGAAAGTGGACAAGACATTGGTGGATTACTACACCAGACTGTCCGATTTCCATGCGCAGTTCCGCGCAATAGGTACAAATTACAACCAAGTCGTGAAGGAACTGAGGCTGCATTTTTCCGAGAAAAAGGCGATGGCGTTGCTCTACAAGCTGGAGCAACAGACCGTCGAACTCGTGAAACTGAGCCACCGGATTGTGGAACTTTCAAGAGAGATGCAGGAAAAATGGTCGCAAAAATCAGTGTAGGAAACTCGTTGTACGGCGCACTTGCCTACAACGGGGAGAAGATCAACGAGGCGAAAGGGCGGCTTCTGACAACTAATCGCATCTACAATGACGGCACGGGAACGATGGACATCCATCGGGCGATGGAGGACTTTCTCGCTCTGATGCCCGTGCGGTCGAAGGTGGAGAAACCGGTGGTGCATATCTCGCTCAATCCGCATCCCGACGATATTTTGACGGACACGGAGCTTCAGGACATCGCACGGGAGTATCTGGAGAAGATGGGCTTCGGCAACCAGCCGTATCTCGTTTTCAAACATGAGGACATTGACCGCCGCCATCTGCATATCGTGACGGTCAGGGTGGACGAGAACGGCAAGAGTATAGACACCCGGAACAATTTTTACCGGAGCAAGCAGATAACACGCGAACTGGAACGGAAGTACGGGCTGCACGACGCGGAACGCAAGAACCGCCGTTTTGACACGCCGCTGCACAAGGTGAACGCCTCTGCGGGCGATGTGAAGAAGCAAACGGGAAATATCGTCAAGGCTTTGAACGGGCAGTACCGCTTTCAGACGATGGGCGAATACCGCGCACTCCTTTCCTTATATAATATGACGGTGGAGGAAGCGCGGGGAAACGTGCGCGAACGTGAGTATCACGGGCTGGTTTATTCCGCTACGGACGACAAGGGCAACAAGGTCGGCAATCCTTTCAAATCCTCGCTGTTCGGGAAGTCTGTCGGTTATGAAGCCGTGCAGAAGAAGTTTGCCCGTTCCAAGCAGGAAATTAAAGACAGGAAACTTGCCGACATGACGAAACGCACCGTCCTTTCCGTGCTGGGAGGCACGTATGACAAAGAGAAGTTTGTAGCCACGCTCAAAGGAAAAGGTATCGACACCGTACTGCGCTACACGGAGGAAGGACGCATCTACGGAGCCACGTTCATCGACCACCGCACGGGCTGCGTGCTGAACGGCTCACGCATGGGCAAGGAACTTTCCGCCAACGCCTTGCAGGAACACTTCACGCTGCCTTACGCCGGACAGCCGCCGATTCCGCTTTCCGTTCCGGTGGAGGAACCGGAGAACAGGCAAGGATATTCCAAAGGGGAATACGAGAGCCATTCCGGTGGTATGAACCTGTTTGCCCCCGAAGGTCCGACGGTGGACGCCGAAGAGGAAGCCTTCATACGGGCGATGCAGCGCAAGAAGAAAAAGAAGAAGCGCAAGGGCTTGGGAATGTAATCAAGAGTATCAACAGTCAAAAAAATCAATGTATGTCACAACAAGAAGACGATTTGAGGGCATTGGCGAAAATCATGGATTTTCTGCGTGCCGTGAGTATTATTTTAGTGGTCATGAACGTGTACTGGTTCTGCTATGAAGCCATCCGGCTTTGGGGAGTGGACATCGGCGTGGTGGACAGAATACTGATGAACTTCAACCGCACGGCGGGGCTGTTCCGTTCCATCCTGTACACGAAACTGTTTGCCGTTCTCCTGCTTGCCCTATCCTGTCTGGGGACAAAGGGCGTGAAGGGTGAGAAAATCACTTGGGGAAGAATCTGGACAGCTCTTGCCGCCGGCTTCGTGCTGTTCTTCCTCAACTGGTGGATATTGGCTTTGCCGCTGCCGATAGAGGCGGTGACGGGACTGTATGTCCTGACCGTCGGCGCGGGTTATGTCTGTCTGCTGATGGGCGGTCTGTGGATAAGTCGCCTTTTGAAACACAACCTCATGGACGATGTGTTCAACAACGAAAACGAGAGTTTCATGCAGGAAACACGGCTCATAGAAAGTGAGTATTCGGTCAATCTTCCGACACGGTTTTACTACAAAAAGCGTTGGAACAACGGCTGGATCAATGTCGTGAATCCATTTAGGGCTTCCATCGTGTTGGGTACGCCGGGCAGCGGAAAATCATACGCAGTGGTAAATAATTTCATCAAGCAGCAGATTGAAAAGGGCTTCTCGATGTATGTTTACGACTTCAAATTCAGTGACTTGTCCACGATTGCCTATAACCATCTGCTCAACCATCCGGAGGGATACAAGGTGAAGCCGAAGTTCTACGTGATAAACTTCGACGACCCGCGACGCAGCCACCGTTGCAACCCCATCCACCCGGATTTCATGGAGGATATTACGGACGCTTACGAGAGCGCGTACACCATCATGCTCAACTTGAATAAGAGTTGGGTGCAGAAGCAGGGCGACTTCTTTGTGGAATCGCCCATCATCCTTTTCGCGGCTATCATCTGGTATCTTAAAATTTTCCAGAACGGCAGGTATTGCACGTTCCCCCATGCCATCGAGTTCCTGAACCGCCGTTACGAGGACATTTTCCCGATACTGACCTCTTATCCCGAACTGGAAAACTATCTTTCTCCTTTTATGGATGCGTGGCTCGGAGGGGCTGCGGAGCAGTTGATGGGGCAGATCGCTTCGGCGAAAATCCCGCTGTCACGCATGATTTCCCCGCAGCTCTATTGGGTGATGTCGGACAGCGAGTTCACGCTGGACATCAACAATCCCGAAGAGCCGAAAATCCTCTGTGTGGGCAACAATCCGGACCGTCAGAACATTTACGGTGCGGCTCTCGGTCTGTATAACTCCCGTATCGTGAAGCTCATCAACAAAAAAGGCATGTTGAAGTCGTCGGTCATCATCGACGAGCTTCCGACGATATATTTCAAGGGGCTGGACAACCTTATCGCCACCGCGCGAAGCAACAAGGTTGCCGTGTGTCTGGGATTTCAGGATTTCAGTCAGTTGGTGCGTGACTATGGCGATAAGGAAGCCAAAGTCGTGATGAATACCGTCGGAAATATCTTCTCCGGTCAGGTGGTGGGCGAAACCGCCAAGACGCTCTCGGAACGGTTCGGAAAGGTGTTGCAGAAGCGGCAGTCCATCTCCATCAACAGGCAGGATGTTTCCACCTCCATCAACACGCAGATGGACGCGCTTATCCCACCGAGCAAGATTTCAGGGCTTACGCAGGGAATGTTTGTCGGTTCGGTGTCCGACAACTTCAACGAGCGTATCGAGCAGAAGATTTTCCACTGTGAGATTGTCGTGGATGTCGAGAAGGTCAAGCGCGAGGAGAAAGCCTACAAGCCGATACCCGTAATTACTGACTTCACGGATGAGGAGGGCAACGACTGCATGAAGGAAACGGTGCAGGCGAATTACAGGCGTATCAAGGAGGAGGTGAAACAGATTGTCGCTGACGAGTTGGAGCGTATTGCCAACGACGATAATCTGAAACATCTGTTGCAGCAGAAATAGCCGGCAGGCGGCAACAAAAACGGGGCGGGCAAGTTTGATACCTTGTTCTGCCACGTTATAAGCATATTATTACCAAGTAGTTAAATATAAAGCAAAAACAGATGATGGCAAACAATATCGCATCATCTGTTTTTGCTTAGAACAATTTATTTCTCCAACAATCGATATCGTCTGATGGAACGGCTATCCATAACAATTTTTTAGGTCGTGTACATGCAACATACACAATGCGGAGTTCTTCATTATTGTTAACAGAATACTTTGCAGGATTATTCAAAATCGTTGCATAGTTCGTGCTGACAGCTTTTTTAGATAGAAATACTAAAATAGCCTCCAATGTCATGCCTTTTACCGAATGAATTGTTTTCAGATAGGGGCGTACTCGTTGTAATTGATTATTCGATGTCCTAAAAAGCAATTCGATACTAACATTGGCTTTATCCAGCTCAACTGTTAGATTTATTCCCTTTTGTTGGAGTTCTGTAATCCACTCTGACAACGTTTTGTTCGTTGGAGGTAGTTTTTGAATAAATTTTAATAAATTTTCTCTATGAATTCTAAAGCCTATTTCTGCTATTCTACTTCGTATTGTACTTGCAGAAACATATCGTACTTGCTTTTTTGTTTTGTAACAGCCTTTTTCAATAAGAGCCAATCCATCCGAATATTTCCCCTGATCAATCAGGTATTTCCCATACACAATATCTCGAACACTATAGTATCCATTCTTCCACGGACTATTTTGTCTTACAGCATCTGAATTATCATTATTTGCTAACCCAAAGTATGTCGCCCCAAAACTTTGTCCTCGAAATACAACTGCATATTCAGATTCATCCAATCCCATCTCATTGCATTTTTCGATGAAATGATTCGTAATTTGATTGACAGATTCCGGCGTGTCGAGATGCCCTTTAATACATGGCTCGTCTATGTAATCCTTGTCGCTTGCTATTGAACACATTTCATTTCCTGAGAAACGATTAGCTAATTGACATATTTTTTCGGAGCTACGTCTATTTTCCGACAAATCCAATGAATGCCAATCCGAACTATTGTATTTCTTCATAAATAAATGTGGATTGGCAGTATTCCATTCAAAAATAGCTTGGTCAGGATCCCCAATCAACATAATAGATTCCGCTTCATATTGAGATAATTTATCAATTATAGCCATTTGCAACTCTGTTGTGTCTTGAGCTTCATCAATTATCAATATCGGAAACCGACGAACAATATTTTGTGCTACTGAGGGATATTCATCCAATATTCTGAACGCAAAATATGTTGCATCAGCCTGATTAGCCTTTCCTTGTGCAAAATGAATACGTTTAGCCTCAATAATCCCTGCAACATCTTTCCTATATTGTCCGTTTTTATTTCTCATTTTGCGCCATGAGAAATTAAATTCTTTTTCTGGAACTAATGAGATAGGTTCCCCATTTATGTCGAAAGAAACTTTATCTATAAAATAATTAGGATCGGTGATTTTTCCTTTATATCCCCTTTTTGAAGCATCATAATCATACCATTTATTGAACTCTGTCCCTACTATTTCAGGACGACAATCACATCCCATAACTAAATGGGCATAAGGCAGAAATATGTACGTATTTATAAAACTATCGATTGTTCCAATAAATGAAGGATAACCTATATTCCGACAATCGAATGTTTCTTTAAGTTCTTTTTGTATAACCTCACATGCGGTGTTGGTAAAAGATATGACTGCGATTCCTTGGTGTCGTGATAATTTATTATCTCGCAAAAGTTTTGACATCCGTGCAGCAACAGAGAAAGTCTTTCCACTTCCCGGGCAGGCTTTCACGACAATTCTCGGCTCGTTGCAATCTACAACAGCTTGTTGTTGTGCTGATAATTGAATATCCATACTTTTATTCTGAGGGTGATACGAACAAAATAGCATCCTTTATATAATCAGGTACATCGAACGCTACTTCAGTTTCTAATCTATCACAGAGTTGTAATGCAAATTCCGCTTTATCTTTATTGGATTTGAGCTTTTTCATTAAAGTAGAGGCATTAAAAGCACCTCTTAAATCATCTGTTTGAGCGTGCATTTTCCGATATACATCTCTCATTATAGCTTTGTTACGCTCAGATTGTTCGAATAAATCATGCTCAAGAGTGTGTGTAGCCAAACATACTTTCAGGTTATGTTTCTCTAAATCCTTTGCTTTTTGCGCTCTGTCGGATTTGTCTTTATCTTCTTCGGGATCGCTGTCTGTAATAATCGCACATTTTGACAATAGTCGCTTTCTCTCATCATCATTGTTGAATAATAACCCAAAATGATTGAATGCGACCCCTCCGATATTAACTAATTCAATGCCACTTTTACACAAGTCGATTTTTTCAGTCAAGAATTTCTTTGCGAGAATCGGTATAATAATCGCTTCTGCGACACCTTCCACTAACAATACACCATTAGCAAAAAACAATTGGGCTTTTGTCGTGTCCAAGAATTTTCGCAAATGCCGTTTACTTTCTTTCGGATAATCATCTTCCGATAATTCATCAAATGAAAATGACTGTATAATACTTTGTTTACGTTGCAAAATGGAAATATTATTGACATCCGATTTAGCCGTAATTGTCGGTGAGTGCGATGTTACAAATACTTGAAGTCCTTTGCTTTGTAATTCATTTAGATACTCGAAGAAAGTATTCTGATACTGTGGATGCAAGTGTGCTTCGGGCTCTTCCACAAGTAAAGCGTTGTAGATCTCTAAAGCATGGTCTTCGCATCTGTTGATAAGATCTCCTAAGACAACGGATGTGAAAATAAGATTGTTTTCACCTAACCCATTTTGAGATAGAGTAAAGTATTTCTGTTCTTGTCCGGCTTCGACTGTTTTATAAACCGGACATTTTAATTCGATACCACGTACAACATCCGAGAACTCTCTGCCTACATAGCGCATTTCTATATCAGGATGTTTTAGAGTTATTCCTGTACCTTCAAGATGCTCATTAACTTTGCTCTTTCCCGTAGTTAAAATATGTTTCCAATCATAAGCATCATCCTCGAAGATTTGGTATAGATTTTTTGCAAGTGATTTTTTCTTTTCTTCATTCAGAGGTATGCTTTCGTCGCCTTTGTCATATTTTGTAAGTTGGTTGAATAACTGCGATGTTTTATTGTCATATGAATAAGGTCGCAGACAACTTACGGCATCTCTTAGTGGACTTAAATAGGTATAAAAGATTTCTTGCAAAGATTCGTAAGGTACTTGCTGCCCTTCATTGTCTCCACCCCATATTATTCGTTTGAAATATTTTTTCTTCCCATTATTTTCTTGGATGAATTTCAAATGCAACTGTATCGTTTGCTTGTCAGGGTTGTCTTTATCTTGTGATATGAAATCATAAAAACATTCCCTTTCAATTGACGCATCTCCAAATTCAAATATCAAGTCAAATTGTATGACTGTGTTGATTTCTGAAGAATTTTCCGGATTAACATGTAAATCTCCGTCTTGCACATAAATAAAGTTATCCGGTTTACCGCATCCGAGACATATGCGCAGAGCATCTATAATTGCGGTTTTTCCCGAATTGTTTTCTCCAATCAGTATATTTATACCATTCTTGAAATACAAGGTGATATCATCGAATACCCTAAACTTACTAATATGCAACCGGCTTAAATACATACTCTTATAAATTTTTACATTACACAAATTCTAAATAATTTTCCCTGTTCACCACATGAAACTCTGCGTGCGGATATGCTTCTTGAAATACTTTTGGAACAGTAGGCATCTTGTTCCCCCATTTAAATTCCAATGCGGTCAGATTATTAGGATTCTCTTCGATAAGATCAATCTCTTGCTTATCGTAAGTACGCCAAAAATAGAACTCCTTATGCAGTCCTTCGTTGAAATTCGCCTTACGACGCTCTCCGATGATATAGTTCTCCCACAATGCACCAACATCCTGCCGAATAGCCAATGGTGAAAAAGCACCTATAATAGCATTTCGAATGCCATTATCATAGAAATACCACTTCCCAGCTTTCGTCACCTCCTTGCGAAGATTGCGCGAGTAAGCCCCAAGGCGATATATAACGAATACTTTCTCCAAGAGGTCAAGATATTTTTCAACTGTTGTTTTGCTCATGCTGAGCTGTTTACCTAACTCATCGTAAGAAACTTCACTGCCCAACTGAAAAGCTATCAATCGAAGCAGATCGCGCATCTTACTCGAATTTTTTAAGCCGTCAATTGCTAAAATATCTTTAAGCAGGTATGCTCCTACAATATCGCGTAGATAGTCTGTTTTACGTTCATAGTTTTCCATCATTACTACTTCAGGATATGAACCGTAAATTAAACGGGCTTCAAGATTCTGACGAGTTTCAAAAGGGGTTTCTATTTGTGCTATTTCCCGTTGCGAAAAAGGAGTAAGTAAAAATTGCGTACTGCGACCAACCAACGGTTCACCAGTCTTATTCAGTAAATCGAATGACGAAGAACCACTTGCCAAGACGCTTATTCCCGGTATTTCATCAACTATCAACTTCAGAATACTACCGATTTGTGGTATGTTCTGTGCCTCATCAATAGCCAGCAAATCAATACCATCCAGCAAATGTCGATAATTGGCAATTGAGCGATTCTCCAAAAGTGCTAATGTATCGTAGTCTTCGCCGTTAAGCATCATCGTCCTACCTGAATAGTTGTCCACAATTTTACGCATCATTACCGTTTTACCAACACGGCGAGCACCAAAAATTAATACTGCTTTATTGGGCGCGATTCGTGCAGTAATCTTCTCTTGAAGTATTCTATTTACTGTTTCCATACCTTTATGAATTATAGTGCAAAGATAATCATAATTTTTTAATTGGCGAATTTTACACAAAAAACAAACTACAAAGTGGCGATTTTTATAGATTCGGTCTTAAAGTAGTTGTTTCATCGTTCGTAGTAATTATAAATGCTAATAGCACTAATTGTTCTATTATTTCCCAGACATAATGTTTTGCAGTTTATCTTTATCGGATTGAAAGGTTTCATATAGAACTAATTAGTATGTAATCAAATATAAACTAAAAAGACAGGAATACATGCATCCTGTCTTTTTAGTTATAATGGATATTTTTTATCTTCTCATGCGCTCCATTTCTTCGTCGCGGAGCATTCTCTCGTTCAGTTTCTCCTGCATCCTGTCAAGGAAATAGGTGCGGCTTTCGTTCTTCCGGCGTTTGATGTCTATATAGAAGCGGTAGCAGTCCTTTGATTCGACCCCGAAAATCTTGTAGAGAAGCGGGGCGAGTTGTTTGAGCGGCATTTCACCATTGTTGATGCAGCCCATCTCGTAGATGCCGTAGATAAGTTCCACGAGGTCGATGGCATTGCCTGTCCATTGCAGGGGTGAGGCGGGATTTTCGGTTGTGTTGTCGGAGGATGTACGGATGGGGATTAGTGGTGGCACTTGGGGAGCGGCAAGGAACTTCTGCATCTTCCTTACGAAAGAGAGTGCCTTACTGATATAGGTTGCAACCTCCCTCTTTTCTTCGGGAAGATTGCGCACGGGATGGTGTTGCAACTCGATTTCTATATAAGCCAGCGCAATGATGGTGCGGTTGGTGTCCACATTGCCGCTGCATAGCTCGATCACTTGCGTGGCGAAAGCCGTATATGCCGTTTCCATATTGCAGTCCCCGGCTTCGTTTATACGGCGGAAGAACTCGGTTTCCGCCAATAAGAAATAATTCATGTCCTGTCAATTTTGAAATTTTACACTCTGTTTTTCGGTTATGCGCACATGAATATGATTGGCAAAAAGCATGTCCATAAAACAAAAAATCCGGCACGTTCTCTGCAAGGTGCTGGATTTCAGTGTGATAAAATGTGATATTTTTTGTCAGATGTGAATTATAACTTTCTTAAAATGTTTGTTATCAGTACATTGTTTTGATTAAGGAAGTCTAAAAATGTATGAAAGCGGAACATTCCGGTTATCTCGTGGCTTCCATCCGCGTGTAGATGCTGCGGCATACACCGTTGGGATAGCTTTTCTGCGAGGTTAATATCCATTGTGCTTCGGGTAGGACGGACTGGAAGAAGTGCCGCCCCGTTCCTGCGATGAATGGTACGGTATAGAGGATGATTTCATCCACCACACGCATCCGCAGCAGCCCGTTGATATAGTCCGCTTTTTCAGGAGTGACTTCTGCCAGATAGCAGATTCTTGTATTATCCTTACGCCATTCGTCGAGCATAGAAATGGAATAGTCGGGTGTGATATGATAAAGGGCATGCTTCCTTATTTCGTTGATGCCACATTTGTCAAGGTGCAGTTCTTTATACGCCTTGCAATATAATTCGGAAATATGACACCCGTCCATAGATAGGACGGCAAGAATCTGAACTTTACCCATACTATTTTTCTTTTATTAAGCAAGGGTAAAAAAGTAGCGTGCAATCCACGCTATCACTAATGGAGGCTCTGGAATGCCCTTGACAGAAATAGGTGAATGCACGCTATGCGTAGGCATAGCATAAGCAATCACGCAATAGTTTCTGCCAATGTCCATTTTCCAGATTTCCATTAGAAACACCTTGCGGTCTTATGTTATATATTAGCGGCGAAAGGCTTTGCCAATCGCCGTTTATTCTCTAAAATCATACAAAGATAGCTATTTTCAGCGAATTGCCGGCTATGGTTGCTGAAATTTATATTTCAATCCATATTCTTCCAGTTTGCTGTACAGTGTTGTACGTCCTATTCCGAGCAATTCAGCGGCAACCTTGCGGTTCCCGTTTGCCTGCTTTAACGCACGTAAAATCCGTTCCTTATCCTCTGTGTCATTGCGCAGTGCGAAGTTGACAGGTGAGTTAGGTTTTGTTACGGCAAGTTCCAGATGTTCTTTCGTGACAAGTCCCGTTTGCGCCTGCAACACCGCACCCATGATTTTCTGCCGAAGCTCACGGACATTTCCCGGCCAAGCATGGGTCAGCAATGTCTTCCGAGCTTCCCCGTCAAAGCCGATAACATTACATTCCTGTTCATTGTTCGCAATCTCGCGGAAGAAATCCGCCAGCGGCATGATGTCCTCCTGACAGTCACGCAATGGCGGAACGGTTATCTCGAAATCGTGCAGACGGTACAGCAAGTCCTGACGAAAACGCTTCTCATTGACCGCCTTTTCCAGATTCTCGTTGGTAGCGGCTATGATACGGACATTAAAACTCTTATCCGCTCTGTCACCTATCGGGCGGTATCGCCGTTCTTGTATGGCACGCAGAAGCATCTGTTGGATTTCCGGTGCGAGATTACCCACTTCGTCCAAAAACAGCGTACCACCTTCCGCCTCATGGAAATAACCTTTCTTGGCACTGTCCGCACCGGTGAATGCGCCTTTGACATGTCCGAAGAATGCCGACGGCGCAAGCTCTTTGGTGAGTGAACCGCAGTCCACAGCCACGAATGGCTTGCCGGAACGTTTGCTTTTATCATGCAGATGGTGGGCGATATGCTCCTTGCCCGTGCCGTTCTCTCCGAAGATCAGCACACTCATGTCGGTGGGGGCTACCAGCCTTATCCGGCGCATGATTTTCTGAAAGGAGGAACCGTCACGGGCAAACACGGGCATACGGCTTCGCCCGATATTCCGTTCTTTCAGTATGGTACGGAGCAGAGGCACGAGTTTGTCCTCCACGAGTTGTTTGGGTATGTAGTCCAGCGAACCGAGTTTCATGCTTTCAACCGCCGTATGCACTTCGGCATAGTCGGTCATGATGATGAACGGCTGCGTCATACCCTCCTTGCGCATCCAACGCAACAGGTCGATGCCGTCACCATCGGGTAAGCGCAGGTCGGAAACCACTATGTCCCCGTCAGCGGCTTGTTGCAGATGTTTCCTTGCTGTCGAGAGGTGGAAAGCCTGCACTGTACGGAATCCTTCCCGTGCCAGCAGGTTACAGACAAACTCGCAATACACGATGTTGTCCTCCACCACGATGATTTTTGTCTTATCCATTGTTGTATTTCTTTCTTTCTTCTTTTGCCAGCCGGATTATCTCCGAACCCTTATCCAGCACGGCTCTTACGACATTGCCTATTGCTTTGTCGTCAGGTGTGCCATTGTGATGAATCAGTTTATAAAGTTCCCTCAACGGTCTGTCGGCACGGAGTATCTCCCAAGAGCTGCGCAGGTGGTGTGTTAGGGCGTCCAGTTTCGGAAGGTCTTTCCGTTGTTCCGCATACCTGAGCGACTGCATTTCCTTTTCGGTTTCCGTTATCAATTTCTCCAGCATGACGGCTTCATTACCGTATGACAGCAGAGAGGTGAAATCCGGCTGTTCATTCTGTTTGCCTTTTATGGCGCACTTGTCAGAAATCTCCATCAGTTCCGATATGGAGAACGGTTTGAGCAGGTATCCGGCAAATCCACGTTCTATAAGTTCCTCCTTGCTGCAACTGCTCGAAGCGGTTGTCACGACCACCGGAATGGTCCTTGAATTTCCCACGTTGGAAGCACGCAACAATTCCAATAACTCAAAGCCGTTTATATCCGGCATGTTCAGATCCGTAAGCAACAGACTGTATTCCTTTTTCCTTACCATTTCCATAAGTTCTGCCGCATCGTTGCAAGTGTCGCAGTGTATCCCTTCCTGTGCATACATTTCTTTCAGCATCAGAAGCAAAACTTCGTCATTATCGATGGCAATTACCTCATGGAATGTACTGTTATGGTGAACTTGTGTTTTATTTATCTGTTCCGGCAGTTCCTCGGCTGTCTGCATGGGGATTTCCACCGTGAAACGGCTACCTTTGCCTTTATCGCTCTCCAGCCGGATTGTGCCGCCGAGCATTGTCACAATACGCTGAACAATGGAAAGACCTAATCCGAAGCCATCCTTTGCGGCAGCGTTTGACAGACGTTCAAACGCCCCGAATACCCGTTGCTGTTCCTCTTCGGTCATACCTGTACCTGTATCTTCGACGATAAGTTTCAGCAGACCGTTATCATAATCTGCCCGCAAAGAAACACTGCCGTTCTCCGTGAACTTGATAGCGTTGGACAGCAAGTTGTTCCCGATTTGCAAGATGCGTTCCTTATCTGTACATACAAAGGCATCCTTGTGGCAATGTATTGTCAGAGTCAGTCCTTTGTTTATGGCGATTGGCATAAACTCCGTTTCGAGCGTATGTGTGATTGCGGAAATCCTACATGCGGAGAAATTAGGCTGTTCCTTGCCGTTGTCCAGCCGGAAAAAATTCAGCAGGGTGTTCAGCATTTCACGCATACGGTCGGAGGATTCCTGAATGTTTCGGATATACGTCCCGGTTTTATCCGTATTGCAGTCTTTCCGCATCAGTCCGGCATAACCCGTTATTGCCGTCAGTGGTGTACGTAATTCATGGGTGATGGTATGAACGGCTTTTTTACGAGAGGCAATCAGTGCCTCGTTTTGTTTGATAGACTGTTTCTGCTGTTCTATTAAATCCGCAGTTTCTCGTTTGTACCGTTTGATACGGGTGATATTTCGGTGGATGATTATGTAAGAGATTACCAATAACAACACAACGAATCCTGTCAAGCCACCTATCTGAATAAACGATTTTTCACGCATGGTGGCTATCTCGTCCTCTCTCTTTTGAAGGTCAGCTTGTATTTTTCCATCTATTTGGCGAATCAAACTTTGTAACTGGCGGTTAAGTTCAGCATTTCGTGCAGCAAGACTGTCGGCGTGTTCCGATAAACGGCGGCTTTGCGCTTGTTGTTCGGCTATCATATTCCGGTTAAGAGAATGGAGCATCGTGGTAGTCACGGTGGGCTTTGCTTCCTCCTTTTTACCGAATATACCCAAGAAGCCCTTTCGCTTCGGCTTCTTGGGTTGTTCTTGCGTACTTTTATATACGATTTCAGGCACTTGACGGGCTATCCTTTCTTTGATGCTTTTCTGTTCATCAAGCATCAGTACAATTCGTCGCATTTGTTTTTCTTTATCCTCTAAAAGATAGCGTACACTGTCAATGCGTTCAGACGGGTAGATAGACGTGAAATAATAAAGCATACTATCCAAAGCCATACGCTGCAAATGATAATTTGCAATATCTTTATCTTCCCATTCCAATATTGTTTCTCCTAACAGAGAAAATCCTGTTAAGCGAAAATTTAATTCATTAACATGTCGGCGCAACTCATCAGTGGTTCGGTTCTCCTTCTCTAATACTTCAAGCTTTTTCCATTCATACTGATAGCAATATATAATCATTCCTATTAGTATGAATATTAGAATATAGCCACATGATATTAACTTGCGGATTGAAATCATAAATTTAACGAGGTTTGAAGGAGATAAAATCAACAATGTCCTGAAGGACTTCAGGGGAGATTGTTTCCTCGATTGTACCGTATTCCTGTACCGCTCCTGTTTGAGCGTGCTGGAAAAGGTGATTAAGTCCGTGATAAAGTTTCACGGTCGCTTTCGGGACGAGTCGTTGCATTTGAGGCATATTCAGTTCCGGGCGAACTTGTATATCCTTTTCTCCGTATAATACGAATACCGGGCAATCCGTATCTGCGATGCTTTCCGCCGGTGAAAAACCGATATAGTAATTTAGCCACGGGTTATTGTCAGCCGCAATCTTTTTCAGATTGGCTTTCAAAGATGTGTGAACGGGAGTATTCTTCCAGTTTGCACATATATCCTCAATATTTTCAACCGCCATATTGTTACCTTCCATTATTTTCAGTTCATACATCTTGCGCAATGCCTCAATATAATCCGATACAATATTCGCCGGCATGTTGCCCTGTTCCAGCATTGTGGCACTCTGGTCTATCAAAACCGAGTCACCACGAACAGCCTGTGCGCCAATGGCTATAATGAAATTCGGATTTGAGAATAATCCCGAATTGTTATCAGCTCCCAACATGAACGCCACTGCCGCTCCCTCACTATGCCCCAGTATTCCCACGTTCTTGAATTTCACTTCTTTGCGCAGGTATTCCATTGCTGTTTTAGCATCCCGTGCAAAATCTTCAGTGGTGGCATTTTTACCGTCGCCGGTTGATTCTCCATATCCTCGGTCATCATATCGTAAAGTTGCAATGCCGTTTCGGGCAAGGTAATCTGCGATGACAGCAAACGGCTTATGTCCGTATAATTCTTCATCACGGTTTTGCAGTCCGCTACCGGTAATCATTACGATAACCGGAGTTGCCTCTGTAAAACTTTCAGGTATGGTAAGTGTTCCTGCGAGAGTAACTCCATCTGATAGGTTATTGAAACGAACTTCCTTTGTCGTGTATGGATATGGTGGCTTAGGCGTTTGAGACCGCTTTAATTCCACAATGCCCGGAAATAATTCAAGGTCGGCACTCATTGTTTCTTGTGCGCATTTCCCAATGAGTTTCCCATCTTGTTTGCGTCCGGTAAACGTCAATCCTATGCGTCTAACCGTTACATTTACAGAATCAGCCGAAATGAAATTCACTTCTCCGGCTATTCCGTATGCACCTTGATCCGGAGAATCAAGCGTAACTGACGGTTTGCCATCTTCGCCTGTCTTAAAATTGAACACAATCTTTAACTCCACTTGTGGAGTTATCTTCAACGTACCATGCCATGCTCCAGAAATATCATCATCGGAAGCCATGATATTTAGCATGGAACAGGTGGCTATCATAGTTGCGATTATCATTCTTTTCATTATATCAACCTGTTATTTTGTTAGTTCCATCAGTATATGACCCTTATCATCTTTCAACACCAATATGGAATCGTCCGTAATTTTGTATGATTTGATATTGGGCAGAATAGATGCTACGCTCCTTTCCACTACCATGTCATCGCAAGCCAATTCTGTAAAGGAAATATCGGAGAATCTCAAAGCGTTTTTGCTTTTTTCAAAATTGCCTGAAATTGTATTGCAGTCGGTGGTGCAGGAGAACACTCCTGTGTTATCAAGCTGCAATATATACTCTGATTCCTTGTTTATCTGCGTCAATCCGTATGACGAAGTGGCGATGCAGCTGTATTTCTCAAGCCGCCATCTCCCATACAGAATGTCATCTGACGGGGAGTCGCACGAGCCAACTAATATGGCTAATGCAAGCATTATTACTTTAAAAGTGCTTATTTTCATATCATTTGCGTTTTATGGTCTGACATTTTCTCCTACTCATTTCCTCTGCATACGCTATTTCTCCATGTTCCCGTATATAGCTGATACAAGCCGGGCGGTCGGAGTTAAAGAGCAACGCGAACACTTTGCTTATAAAGTTTGAATAGATTTTACACTCCCTTACGTCGCGCTCACACTCGGCACAGGTATGATAGCCTTTGCTTATGCAGCATTGACGGATTTTACACCACGATGCTTTCTCGTAATTCTTGCATCCGGGGCATTTGCCGGATAAGAATTTGCGACACGCTCCACAATACAGCCCACATGCGGCTATATTATCTTTACTTACTCTTATACTTTCCATATTCAATGTTTTCTATCTGTATAGTTTTTACCACAGCCATAACATGCACCGTCATGAACCGATATACACCCTCCACAATCGGAGCAAGTCCAACGAACCTTTTCTCTTTGCAGGAATTTTTCAATACCATTTTCTTCGATAAAGGCGAGATTGCCCATAAGCGATTCTATCATCGGATAGGCGTTGGCATACCAACATTCCTTATCGACAATCTCCCTGCACGGGTATTGAGGACATTTGTCACAGACCCCGTCATGTAGAGTTTTCCGTATTTCGCACTTTACAATCTTGCACAGATTGGCGCAATACTCACCTTTGTATCCCTCATTCCGGCATCCGACACAAGGGCTGTCTTTTCGTAGTGCTTCGCTGCACACAGCGCAGTTTAACCCGCACGGGGCAATCATATTTCTATCCATGATCTAATTCTATTAAATTAGACTTGTTAAATTGCATCCATTGCAAGTTTCTTAGATCGCTGCCTATATCTCAGATAAACTGAGACTGTCAAGATGCAGGCTATAAAATCAGCCATAGGAATACTTAGCCAGACTCCGTCAAGCCTCAAATTAAACATTTCAGGCAGCAGAAATATCAAGGGAATGAAAAATCCTATTTGGCGTATGAGCGACAAGACAATACTCGTTTTCGGCTTGCCAATAGACTGGAAAAAGTTTGTTATCATAGTCTGCATGGCCATAACCGGAAACATCAAGGCACAGATACGAAGACCTGCTACTGCAATGTCATTAAGTGCAGTTTCGTTTGAGAACAACTGTATAATCGGGCGAGCCCCCATTTCACACAGTAAAAACACGGAGAACATGAAAGCAAAAGCTATTGTCAACCCGGTGTTCATGGCTTTGTCAACCCGTTCTGTCTGACCGGCTCCGAAATTGTACCCTATGATGGGCTGCATACCGACAGCCAGACCGATAATTATCATTGAGAACAGCATATAGATTCGGCTGACTATGCCGTATGCCCCAATCGCAAAATCACCACCGTAAAATCCGAATCTGTTAATAAGGGCAATGCTTATGGATGCTGAGCAAAGATTCAATATAAACGGCGGTGTCCCCAGTTTCATGATTTCTCCGGATAGACGGAAGTTGCACCTGAAACGGCTTCGCTGAAAATGTATTTTATTTGATTTCGATGAGAAGTGCCTTACGACCCATACAAGTCCGACTACCTGCGATATGACTGTGGACATGGAGGCTCCCTTGATGCCAAACTCAAATACAAATATGAATATTGGTGTCAAAACCAGATTTAGCCCGACGGTCAGCAGAGTGGACTCCAATGATTTTTTTGGGAAACCGTTTCCGCGAAGCAAGTTGTTAAGGCTCAAAAACAGGAATGTTATCGGATTGGCGCAGAGCAATATCTCAATGTACTCCTGTGCATACGGAAGCGTGGCTTCACTGGCTCCGAAGAAGTGCAGTACAACATCCAGATTGAGATATGTGATCCATCCCGTCAGGACGCTGATTACGAAACCAAAAATCACCACGGTATGCAGAATATCGGCCGCCTGTTCATATTGTCTGCGTCCAAGACTGATGGAAGTCAACGTGGTTCCGCCGATTCCGACAAGCGTATTGAAAGCAATCAGGCAATTCATCATAGGAAAAGTGACCGCAAGCCCGGAGATCGCCAGTATCCCGACACCGTTTCCGATGAATATACTGTCAATCAGATTATACAGTGATACGGCAGCCATATTGATGATGGCCGGAATGGAATATTGAAGCACCAACTTTCCCATTGGTGCTGTTTGGAGCTGGTGGTATTTCTCTTGTGATACGTCTTGCATTGTCCGGATTGACACTTTCATTATTAATGATACAGGGTATGCCGTACTGTAAGATACGGCATACTCCAAGTATCAGATAAGATATTTGTACTATTGGTATTTCTTCTTGTTTTATTCGCCGTTTGATGACCAATACTGGTTGCAGATATAATAGTTAAACTCCAGTGTGTAGCTTGATTCAGACGGCAGTCCGCTATTTAGTCCGGGGTGGAATTTGGGAAGCATACGCGCCACGCGCAGAGCCTCGGTATCAAGTGTCTTACCGGAACTTTTAACGATTCGGGCATCCTTTACAACTCCGTCTTTGGCGATGGTAAGCTGCACTGTGGCATCCATGTTAAGAACACCGTCTTTGTATGCGGTTTCAGGGAAGGAGATGTTTTTATTGATAAAGGCTCTCAGTTTGTCCTTGCCGCCGGGGAAGTTGGGGGCGGTTTCTGTCCTGATGAATGGCACGGCATCGGCCGCGTCCGCTTTCTCCGTGACCACCACATCGGAATTTCTTTCTGTCACTCGAATGGTGGAGTCGGATTTTTCGCTAATTTTGTAGCGCAGATCCTCCACCGGCGTAGCGGCAGATACCTCGTTGATTACTGCTGACACCGCAGGGGTGGCCAGACCGATTAACGCGAGTGCCATCGCAGGCACCATGACAAAGGCACGCACACGGGCTTTGCCTGTCGGTTTGCTTGATAACATCATAGTTATACGTTTTTTAAGTGAACTGTGATTAAGACAGTTGGAAAGAGTAGCGAACCTTGCTCCAACTGTCTTTTTTATTAGAAATATCTGATACTCTTCTCGTTTTACGCCCGATGCAAGCACACGGCTGTCGGCTTCATATTCATGAAGTGTATGAAGTTCATTGCGCAGAAGCCATATAGAGGGACAATACCAAGTGAGAATAATCGCTGCCTGCATAAAAAGCAAGTCAATCCAATGGTGGCACTCGATATGCGCTTTTTCATGGCGGACTATCATCTGCCCAAACTCGTACCAGTCACGTCTTGGCATCATGATATATCCGCACCATGCAAACGGGGCGACGCTGTTATGGCGATGAAGTATAATGCGGCAGTCATCCTGTTTTATATGCTCACCTTTGAGAATGAACAGTGCCAACCGTGCAAGTGAAACGAGGAAATAGAGAGTCATGGCAATAACCCCTATAAGGTAAAGTGTGACTATATAATCCCATATCGGAGTGATTTGCTCTGATACCGTATTGGCAATATAGGCAACATCGACCGAATTAAAAGCGATTTCAACATTATTTTCCACAATATCCGCTACCCAAAAGGGATTAAGTATGAAGATTGGGAAAACAAAAGCAAGCGTTATACAGGACAACAACAATATCCTGTTGAACCGGAAACATCCGGTATTGGCAAGAACGCATTTGTACACCGCCCAGACTACAATCAGGAGGGTACTTGCCAATAATGAATATGCCAAGAATATACCTGCCATTGTTATTCCTTTCCTCTGTTAGATATTTGCAATATTATTTCCTTAGCCTCTTCATCGCTATATTCCTCGCTTTTAATCAGGAAGTTCACAACATTCTGAATAGAATTGTCGAAATACCGCCTTATGACGCTCTTCAGATTTTGTCCGCAATAATCTTCCCGCTCTATTATGGGGAAATATATGAAGCCTGTGCTTTCAACTTTGTGGTCGAGATAGCCTTTCTGTTCGAGAAATTTCACGAATGTGGCTACCGTAGTCCGGCTTGGACGCGGCTCATTGTGAAGGGCAACGACATCCCGAACCGAGAGTGCCCCGCTTTCCCAAAAGAAGTTCATCACTTCTTCTTCTCTTTCTGTTAATGGCTTCATATCTTCCATTTGCATGTGGTCTAATTTTATTAGACGATTCAATAGTGCAAAAGTAGTCTAAATTATTTAGACAACAAAATAATATGGCAGAAAAAATTGATTATAGATACGGATAGTGGAGAAAACCGGGTGGTTCTCTCCACTGTAACCTACGTTTTCGGCTCTTTACTTGTCGCCATAAAGCCCGATGCGGTTGCCGACGGGATCGGCGATGATGGCAAAGTAACCCCAACCGTCAACCTGAATCTTGGTCTTTGGAGTTACCAACGTTGCGCCGTTATCCAATGCCGTTTTCACGCTTGCTTCCAAGTCTTTTACTTGGAGATACACCAGCACGCCTCCATTAGAGGGTACGAAACCGGGGAAGGAGGGAGCCGAGGAGATTGAGCATACACTCTTGCCGTCTTTCATAAGACAGGCCATTTTCTCATCGCCGAACTGCGACACTTCCAGCTTTTCGCTGAAAAGTGCCTGATAGAACGCCACCGACTTGTCGAAGTTATTGGTGGGGATTTCAAAAAATGCAATCATACTTTTTATTATTTAATTAGTACGCTGCAAAGTTACAGCGACATGATAGCCTATGATAGTAAAAAGCGGACATTTCCTTATGGCAGATATGTACTAATGCTGATTATCTTCAGCATTATAATTATTCTGTAATTTGTCACTGAACGATTCTCTGATAGCTATTCTCAATCCATTCAAGAACGATTCATGGATATATATTGAAGAAGTCGGACAGTTGTCAGCACATAATCTGCACTGGATACAATTTATCTCATCAATCGGCAAAACCGTATCTTTTAATGCGAATATGTGCATGGGACAAATCTTGATACATTTTCTGCAATTTATACAGGTAGAAGTATTGAGAAATACCACCTTATTACCGGTTACTATATCTGAACCTTTACGGCGTATCGGTACGCCATCCGAATAACCTTCAACCGGATTCTTATGGGCATGAGCCAACGGATGTAATTTCCACCGAAGCCTTTCCACAAACAGCCGTGCCTTGAACATATCCCGCTCATCCGGTCTGGCTTTATTGTAGCCGTCCATCAATACCCACGGCCCGGTGCGATCAAATCCACGGCAGGAAAACTCTCCGGCTATAATTCCACCTTTTGCCTCGACGATTTTTCTGAGTGGCTTATGATATGCTCCTAAGAAAGGTCTGCAACGGGTGGAAAATATGAAAACATTTTTGCCTTTAAGATTTTGACTTGAAACAAATCGTTGAAGTCGTATATCGTGAGCGGCAAAGTTTATAGCGGAGCCAAAGCCGATAAGGTCATAATCCGACAGGTCGATTGACGGATTGCTGTCGATACATACCAATTCGGCAGCAAGGGCATCCGCCATGCTTTGTGCAATTTTTAGCGTGTTGCCTCTGTATGAGGAACGATAGAATATTATTGCTTTCATTTTGCGACTGATATTTTCGTTTCCGAGGTTCCGGGGCCGCCATTTACACCTTTATATCCCACAAACATCATAGAATTCGTGTCAAAGTAATAATCACAGCTCCAGAAAGCAGACATAAAACCGGTAAGAGTGACTTCTATTCTTATAGCGTTTTTCCCGTCGAACTTCTCAATTCCTTTCTTGGCCGCCGACATGGTATAGAGCTTCATATTGTCGGGGCGGAAACACTCGTATTCCACTGACTTACCGTTTTTCAAAGTCAGTCCTGCATTATAGGCGATATTCTGATACCACGGCTTGCCTTTACTTTTCACCGTCTTTGAAATCTGTTTCCCATTGAACTTGCCGGATATGGAATATATCCCTTTGCACAAGCTGACAGTCAGATTGGTGTTTGATGAAGCATCCGCTATCTTCCATGCCTCGGTTTTATATCCGCTTCCTAAGATATACTCATGCTTCTCACCACCTTGAACCGTATGCAGGTATATCTTTCCATCCTTGTGTTCCTCCGTCCATTTGATAGCGGTTTTCGTCTTGCCGCAGGTGGAAATATAGTTTCTTTCCTGCGCCATTGCAAAAGCTGTAAGAAACAGCATAAGTGTTATTGTAATGATATGTTTCATAGATTGTTGTCAAAGATAAAGTCCACATATTTGGAAATCATAGCTTCCATTCTTTCCCATGCTTCCGGATTACTGAAATCTATGCCATTAATTTTGTGATATTGCCTTGTGAAAAGGACAATATAGTTGATTGCGGATATGATTATGGCAATAGACATATTGTTGTCGTCGCCTCTATCCAAATAACTGTTCAGTTCCTCCTGCAATTTATAACCGATACGCTCCCGTTCTTCGATGATACCTTTGAAAGAAGAATGACCTGAAAGTTCCCATACAAGAAGTTCCTGCATGAGAATATTATCTTTTAGATAGTTAAGCTGACAAATAAGCACATTCTTAACAATCTGCTTTATGTTCCCGTCTTTAGCTCGTTTGATGGTATCAATAAACTCCGAATAGGCAAACGAATAATAGTCATGACGTTTTGCCCATTCCATGAGCAGCCCATCCAGTCCACCGAAATAGCGATAAATCAAAACCTTATCGCAGCCGGCTTGATTGGCGATGCGATTAACTCCGATTTTGGTAAAACCGTCGTTCTCTATGATATGGCTCACGGCTTCAAGAAGCCTCTTTTCTGTTTCTTTCAATTCCATTTTATATAATGTCACTAACTGGTGACAAAATTATAAAAATAATCGGTGACAACCAAAAGCAGGGCCGTATAAACGCTATTTTTCAGAATGTAAAATAGTCAGAAACAGGAGAGTATCGAGCAATATACTCTTTCGGTGTGTAGCCGGAGAATAGCTTGAATTCTTTAATCATGTGGGATTGGTCGGTGTACCCACATTCGTATGACAGCTGCGCAAAACCTATTCCCGGATTATGCTGCAAGACTGATAAGGTACGTTGCAACCTGACTATGCGCATAAAATCTTTGGGTGTCGTTCCTATGTTTTCCGAGAAAATCCGGGAGAATTGTTTCTCACTCAAACACGCAATATCCGAAAGTGTCTTGATATTTGTTTGAGAGGACTTGTTGATATGGTGTATCACTTCTGCCAATCGTGGCAGATGATAATTTGTCCCATACAATAGACACTTGTAGAAATAATCTTCTATAAGTGCAATGCTGGTATCGTGATTCTCGCTGTCTTCAACTTTATGTGCTAAATCGCGCAAAGCTGTATTTTCAATATCCTCAATCGCCACATTCCTGTCACGCAGTAAAGAGACTGGCATACGAAAGAATATTTTTGCCGCATGAGGCTGGAATACTACCACTATCATTTCAATGTCACCGGTTGAAGTCACATCTGAATAACGGCTTTCCTGACCGCAAATAAAACTCTGCGGCTGTAATTCATCACGGTTCGTGACTTTCAGCCTTTCGCCACGATGGAACACAAGCGACATACAGCCAGTCGGCAAAGTGCGTTGCGACACTATGCCGGATGTCTTATCCTGCAATATCCAATAATACCGTATGAACGGTTTTAAGGCAGGCGTAGGCTGTATGATTCTGAATGTCTGCATCCCGCAAAATTACACCATCAAGATTTCCGACGATAGTAAAAAACGGACATTTGCGCATTACATTTCACTCTATCTGCCGACTGTTTGAGTCACTTTCGCATCATTGATGTGTTTATATTGTAATATGAGCAAACTCACGGTTTATCCAGAGGGTAGCCTCATTTCCGATAAAACGGATAAGCACGTAGTTCGGATCTGCCGGGCCATCGGGGAAGTAATTTATAAAATATTCCTGCCACATCCGTTTGCGGATTTCTTCATCCGTAATGATTTCGACCGTGCCGCGCAATGCAACACTATCGCCATAAAACGAGTAAGAAAGTCCGGCTTTGGGATTGAGCCTGAAATCGGCAACCTTTTCGGAGTTTGCTGCTGTCACTATCCAAACTTCATTATATCCGATTGAATGAATTTTATCCAATGGCACCGGGCGAGGGAAACCGTCCGCATTGACCGATGCCAACGTAACCTCTTTGCACTGCGAAAGCAGGTGTGTGGCTTTTTCAATCAAACTTCTTTCATCTTTCTCTTTCCAGCGTTTGAGTGTTGGAAAGATTTGTTGCATTTGAGCCTTTGCCTGTTGGGGCGTAAGATTCCAACCCGTTTCCTTGTTAATCTGGTCAGTAAACTGAGTGCAGAACTCTATCATCTGGCTCATGTTGAAATCTTGGAGGAAAGCACCTTCTTTGTAGCAGTAGCCACAATAGTCCTCGCTTTTGCTTCCGTCTGAATTTGTGCCGATATTACCCTCAACGAGAGGCATACCGCAGCTTTGACAAAATTTTTGTTCCATATGTTCTATCATTATTTTCAAATAATCAATGTCATCTTTTTTTAAATTTCTCTTTTGCGTATTCGTAGGATTCAAGGATGTAAGGCTTTAATAATTTAAATGTCGCTTCAGATGGGGTTAAAGCGCAAATCCAGCCCATCCACGCATAAACCGGATGCGGTATAATAACATCCTTTGTGGTAAATTCATACGGCATATCAACAATGCCGCCTTTACATGGGCGTTTGGGCAATTCTCCGAATAACGTGCGGAAAGTCTGTTTTCTGACTCCTATATTTATTCGCCACACATCCTCACGGTCAAGGTTGGAAGCTCGGTCATTGTCGCCATCCTTTTCTTTTATCGTCAAGACATAAACCCCACGTTTCAACACCCCATCCGGATTGTAGAAAATCCCACGCTCGCCCCAACTGTTTACTTCGACTGTCCCGTCAAGATTGTCAAGGCAATATTTCAAAATATCATCAGGTGTAATGACCATATTTAATCAGAATTTTTAATTAACCTATACATCGTTTCTATATCCTCCGATGCCATCTCGAATTTTGACTTTTCAATCAGAATGTTCTGGCCGGTCATGATGTAAGAGGGTATAATCCGTATTCCTTTATAGAAAATCTCGGTATTCCGTAGCTTGTAAGTAGAAATACATGGAACGGCGTTTTTCTTTGTTGCTTTCTTGCTGATCATATTAAAGGCTTTCTTTGCCACGTCCCCCATAAGCATGATAACCTTGACGTTTGGAAACAAAGCAAGTTCTTTTCCCAAATAGGGCAGGCTGTCCTCTATGCTCTCCTTTGAAACAGCATATTCGCTTTTAGGAGTCTTGACGGCATTAGTAATATAAATACCTCTGTCCAAAATATCCTGAACGTTACTTATCTCTATATCCGCTTTTCTGAACAACTGAATTGTCGTTGACATATATGCGGAATCTGGCTTCCCGTAGAAATCTTCCTCTGGACATGACGGGACAACCTCATTTATCATGATTGCCCGTATCGTTTCCGGTGCGACATCCACGTTGTTAAACCGCAAATCTGCTTCACCTACTGAGAACTGTTGTAACTCTTTTTGTATATTCATCATAATAGTTTGAGCAATTCTTCGTGGATTTGTCCGTTTGTTCCAGCGACTTGGCTCCCTTGAGCCGGGTCAAGAGCATTTCCATCCCAGTCAGTCACTTTTCCTCCGGCCTCTTGTACCAGAAGCATACCGGCAGCATAATCCCAAGGATTCAGATATATCTCGAAATACCCGCCCTGTCTGCCACACGCTGTATATGCCAGTTCCAAGGCTGCGGAACCAAGCCGTCGGACATCTTGTGAGTTTTCATAGACTTTGAGAAATCGGGCAAAATTTTCTTTCGCCAACTCTCTTTTAGCAGTGCCGATACCGATTATGGTTTCCGAGAGTTTATGGGCAGAGGAAACGTGTATGGGGTTGCCATTCAAGAAACTTCCTTCTCCTTTGACCGCAGAAAAGAGTTCATCATGAAATGGATCATATACAATACCCATGACAATCTCCTTCTGGCGGCAAAGAGCCAATGAGACCACGCTGTGTTGATAGTCGTGCATAAGGTTGGTAGTGCCGTCAACGGGATCGAGAATCCAGTAGCTGTCAGTATCCATCCGCTGTAAACCGGTTTCCTCTCCGAGAAACTGTATGTCCGGTGCAAGTGTATGTAGAGCCTTTTTAAGAAAGTCCTGTACGGCTACGTCAACTTGCGTAACGTAATCGGCAACTCCTTTTTCTTTCACATGGGCTGCCATTTCCCGGTTTGTGATGATTCCCTTAGTCTCTTTGACCAAGCTGATTATATGTTGTATATCCATGACTATAATATATGGGGGTTAATTTATTACTGCTGCATAGCCAAACCGCAAGAGAACAAAATATTTCGGACATAATCCTGACAGACTTCCGACCCGAATATGTTTTCGTAAAAATTTCGGGCTTTGTTTATGTCTGACACGGATAAAACTGTACAACAAAATCTCATAGACTATTTTTCCAGCGTTTGAGGGTTGGATAAAATTGTCGCATCATCTCTTTCGCCTGTTCTACGGTCATATTTTCCCCTGACCATTTGTTTATCTCATCGGTGAATTGGGCACAGTGCTCAATCATTTGCTCCATCGTCATGTCCTGCGTGAACTGACCATCCATGTAACAATAGTTGCAGTAATCATCATTACGGCTACCATCGGCATTTATTCCTTTGTAGTCATCAGTCAGCGGCATACCACAGCTTTGACAAAATTTCTGTTCCATATTCTTATCTTATTTTTGTTCAGTCAAACTTTTCCAAACTATCTTGGAAATCTCGGCAATTATGGCCGATGTCGCTGCCATGTCATAACCGGAATCAGCAACAAACACGGCAATCGAATATTTTGTGCCCTCAAGTAATTTTACATACCCACAATCATTTACTGCTGATATGCGTCCGTCGGGTGTCGGAAATCCCGTGCCTGTCTTATGGCCTATTGTGGCATTAGTAGGCAAAAGGGGTAAAGCAAGCCTGTCAAGCCCCGTGCGACAATCTTCGAGCATGACGGATATTTCAGAATATGACTGTGATGCGTTTCCCAATTCGCGGTAAAACCTATCAAATAGCTGCGCCATAGCCAAAGGTGTGGTACGGTTAAGATAGCTTAGGTATGGATCACGGTGCATATCTTCTTCCGAGGCTCCGATTACAATCTCATCAGAGATACCCATTTGCCTCATTATTGATGTTACTCCCGATGTCCCACCGACGCGATGCAGGAGTATGTCTGCCGCATTGTTGTCACTCTCCGCCAAAGACCATTCAAGCAGTTCTCTTACAGTCATGGCATTTCGACTTTTACCATACTTTTTGAGCATCGGGCTATAGGTATCCTCTTTCATAGCCTTCTCGTTGAATGTTACGGTATCGTTTAGGGACATACCGTTAGTATCTATCCAGTGCGCTACTGTCAGAGCCAGCGGAAATTTGACTACGCTCATCATAGGGAAATCCCGATTGCCGTTGACAGATACGGTGTCTTTGCCATTGATAATGACTGCGACACCTATCCGGGCATCTTTCCCTTTGATATACTTTTGCAAAGTATTCTCTATCGCCTTGTTTCCACCAGCGAAAGCAGGCGATATAAAAGACAGATATATAATTATAAACAGCAACTTCCTCATTTTGAATGCAGTTTGTTTCTAATTAGCATACAGGCATGAATATGAGCCATCCAATGCTCGGAAAACGGCATAAGAATCAGTCCTTTCAAATCCTCGCCACACCAATAATCTATCAGCCATTTTGCATTATCGGATTTGCTTATCACACATAGGGATTCAAGTCGCAACCTATCCGTAGTTGTAATCCTTCGTTCCAAATCAGCAAAAGATATATTTTCGAGAATCCAATCCGTAATTGTCTTAACTGATAAGGCATATTTATACAGTTCATCCAAATCTATGGATGCAGAAAAATCTGCAATCTGATGCCCAATAAGCTCATTACCTGTTGTTATGATTGGAGAGCCTATACGCTCTTGGAAATTCCCGAAGAAAAATATCTGGTCATCTCCGTTAATCAGTGTATGGCTTACAATATCCTCAATACGGAATATGTGCCAAATGGAATAGGCGATTGTCTTGCTATGAAAGCCATCCTCTCCAATGAATGGCATAGCATTAAAATCATCACGACATAATTCTGCCTTGAATTGCAATAGGGTATCAAATAATCGTTTACGCAACAACAACAGATTTCCAATCCCCGAATGGTATGTGCTTTCATTGGAGATTTCTGCTTTTATCTTGCTGCATAATTCTACCAGTCCGTTACCCATATTGTTATCAGTCTTATTCTTGGCGGTTGCCTTCTATCACCTGATTTATCAACTCCCGGACTTCATCGTCTGACATTTTCTTGTCCCTTACAAGAGTGCTTATCACTCCACGAATGGAATTATTGAAATATCGTTGTACCACATTCATCAGATTGTTGCCGCAATACTCCTCTCTTTCTATAAGGGGATAATAGATAAATCCGTTATTTCCTGCCGGCTTGTGGCCTAAAAAGCCCTTCTCGACAAGAAACTTCACAAATGTAGATATGGCGGTTCGACTTGGATGAGGTTCGGGATAAGTGGCGATAATCTCCTTGACGGTAGCTTCACCCTTCTCCCAAAACTTGTTCATCACTTCTTCTTCACGCTTGGTAAGTTGTTCCATCATTAAATGAAATTTAGTATATGCAAAGTTAGTCTAAATAAATTAGTCAAGCAAGCAAATACGGCTATTTTTATGATTTATAAGCAAACGTGATTATTACGACAATGAAATTTGTAGATTAATGAATGAAAAAAGAAGCAAGAGGATGATATTAGATAATTCCCCCTCTTGCTTCATTATTATTTACATTTTTATCCCTTTCGGACGGTTTTCATCCTTGAATTGAAATCCCGGTCGCTCAATGATGATATGGTCGGCAATGAAATTGCCAGACGGACTTCGTTCATTCATTGGACTGCGAATCTGCGGTGCATCTTCGGTGTGTTGTGGTGGCACGTTCCGTACACTTTCCGCATCCGGCTTGACCTCCTGTCCATCCTTTTCTTTTTCGGCGACTTCAGGCGTAGGCGGCGCAAGTTCCAACTGTATCTTGCGGTCAAGTGCGGCAAGTTCAGATTTCAACTGTTTCAGTTCATCCTCTTTCTTCCACTCCTTACCCGCTATCTCCTGCAACTGCGGAACCTCCTTTTCCAGCACCTCGTTCTTCGCCTTATACTGGTCGATGATAGACGGAATCCGCTCCAATGCGTTCAGGAAATTGCGTGCGGCAGCCACCGGGTCAGCCATCGCCAGATGCCCGTTGTTGTAGGTGTACTTGTAGTTTCCCTCCACCACAAAGCGGTTGTCGGTAAACTCCAGCCCCTCTTTGAGTATCCTCTCGCTGACCACCTTTATCGGAAAACCGTAAAGTTCTCCGACAGGCTTGTACAATCCACCCGTCGTGGCGTTCTTGGCGATTTCCTGCAAACGCTTTCCGATAACCTTTTCATCGGTAGAATCCATGCCATCCACCTTGACTGTATTCAGGCGGTTGCCTTCCTTGTCGGTCTGCACAACAGAAAGAAAACGGTTCCAGTCCTCCGTCATGGCTTCTATGACCGCCGTGTTGTTACGCAGTTCTCCCGTCTTGGCTTCCAGCTTGAACTCCGAATCGCGCTTGCCCTTGTTGAACGACTTGCGTTCCCCTTCGAGCGATGCAATGCGTTTCTCTAATTTCGCCTTGTCCAAAAGGTCGGTATTGCCGGAGAGCAACGCCATGTACTCCGAGAAGTTCATGCCCGATTTCTCGTCCATAGCCCCCTCGTCAATGGTACGCGCGCCCATCGCCCCGCTTTTGAGCTGCGAGATGAATGTCTGCTTGCAGTGCAGCAGGTTGAACTTGTAGCTGTCCAGCGACTTTTCTACCGCATAGATGATGACATCCACGTTGTTCCCGGCAAAATGCTTGGCAATCTCGTTACCCGCCCTAACTCCCCGTCCGTCACGTTGTTGCAGGTCAGACGGACGCCACGGCGTATCCAAATGATGGATTGCCACACACCTTTTTTGCGCGTTCACGCCTGTTCCGAGCATGGAAGTGGAGCCGAACAGCACACGCACCGTCCCGGCGTTCATGGCGTCTATCACCCCCTTGCGTGCCTTGTCGGTTTTGCACTCCTGAATGAAGCGCACCTCGCTTGCCGGGATGCCGTAGTCCTCCGTCAGCTTCCGCTTTATCTCGCTGTACACGTTCCATCCATCGCCCGGCTGGTACGTTCCCAGATCCGAGAACACGAACTGCGTGCCTTTCTGCGCGTCGTATTTGTGGTAATACTCCGCAATCGTCTTGGCGCAGTGTGAAGCCTTGTTGTCGGGATGGTCTTCGTAGTTCGGGTCTATCATGCGCATATCGAGAGCCATCTTGCGGGCGTAGTCGGTGGCGATAAGCATCTTCGCCTTTTCCTCCGTTTCCGACAAGGGCAGTCTCCCGAGCAGCGTGGCGTCGCCCGTTTTGGCGAACTGCATCAGCTTTTGGATGAAGTCCTCCTGCTCCGGCGTGGGCGGTATATGGTGCAGTATCTCGTTCTTGTGCGGACGATCCACACCCACATCCTCTGCCGTGCGGTAGTCGGTTATCTCGTTGTAGAAGGCGGCAAGCTCCGGCACTTTGATGAAGTAGCGGAAACGCTCCTTCTGCACCACGTTGTTCGTCACGTTGAACTCGAAATCGGTCGTCTTCTTAGCGAAGATAGCCGCCCATGCATCGAAACAGCGGATGTCCTGCCGTTCGAGTTCCTTCGGACGCAGGTACTTGAAGAGCAGGTACAGCTCCGTCAGCGAATTGCTGATGGTCGTGCCGGAGAGGAAAGTAGCCCCCAAGTCCTTACCCGTGCGCTCCTGTATGGTACGTATGGCAAAGAGCATGTTCAGGGCTTTCTGGCTTCCCTCGGAGTTGCCTAAACCCGCCACACGGTCGTGCCGCGTGTTGAAAGTCAGGTTCTTGAATTGATGGCTCTCGTCAATGAAGATATGGTCGATGCCCATCTGCTTGAAATCCACCACGTCGTCCGTGCGCGACTTGATGGCGTGTTCCACCTTCTCCAGCTTCGCTTCAAGGTTGTGCTTGCGCTTTTCCAGACCTTTCAGCATCGCCCTCGACACGTTCTTGCCCTGCTGCCGTAGCACTTCGAGGTTTTCTTCCACCGTGTCAAGCTCCGCTTGCAGGATACGCTGCTGCAACTCCGGCGACTGCGGAATCTTGCCGAACTGGTCGTGCGACATGATGACGCAATCGTAGTCGTTGTTCTTGATGTTGTTGAAGAAACGCATGCGGTTGGCGGTCGAGAAGTCCTTCTCCGAGGCATAGAGAATCCGCGCATTCGGGTATGCCGCCTGATAGGTGGCGGCAATCTCCGCGACATTGGCTTTCAATCCGATAATCATCGGCTTGTGTGCCAAGTTCAGACGCTTCATCTCATGTGCTGCAATGCACATTATCAGCGTCTTGCCTGTGCCGACCTCGTGGTCGCATATCCCGCCGCCGTTCTGTTTGAGCATCCAGACGCAATCCATCTGCGACGGATAGACGCTCTTGATACCCCGGCTTGCCAGCCCTTTGAGGTTCAAGTCCGGAAACGTCTGGTGCGATCCGTCATATTTCGGGCGCACGAAACAGTTGAACTTGCGGTTGTACATCGTCGTCAGCCGCTCCTTGAACTGCGGCGACTGTTCTTCCAGCCATTCCGAGAACCCGTTACGGATTTCATCAATCTTGGCGTTGGCGAGCTGTATGCCCTCGCTGTCGCGCACTTTGATGTCGTTGCCATGCTCGTCCTTTCCGATGGACTTCATCATGTCCGGGCAGGTGTTGTGCAGGGCGTGTTTCAGAAGGTGCATGCCGTCATAATTCCGGTAATAGCCCTTCACTAAAAACTCGTCCGTGATTTTCATGGTGCGGTAGCCGCACGCCACCGAAAACTCGTCCATGCTTGCGGAGTAGGCGATTTTCACGTCCGTGTCGAAAAGGTGGCTCATGTAGGCCGCGTACACGCCCGTCGGAATCCAGCGTTCCCCGAAATTGAAGTCAAGGTCTTCAAAAGCGATGCGTGGCGGCTCGGCTTCTTTCAGAGCCTCCAACGCCTGCTTCACTTCCGGCATACGTCCGTTTTCGGAGTTGTCGCCCATCCATGCCTCGATGCGCTCCGCCTTCTCTATCACGTTCCCGGCGATGAACCTGTCCTTTATCTCGTAACCAGTTACGAGTGGGTTGTAGAAGATGCGTCCTTTGAGGGCGTCAAGCAATCCCTCCTCCGTGCTGTCGGTTATCTCCCGCATATAGTCGAGATTGACCGTGCCGAACTTATTGAGCGATGCGGAGAGTGCCTCTTCGGGAGAGCTTACGTTGGCATGGCTCTCCACAGAGAAGGAAACGGGACGCTCGAAGATGTCCGCCTTGACGAACCTGCCGTCCTCCGCACGTTCCAGCGAAAGGATGTCGCGTCCGGCGGCATCCATCATCAACAGTTTCACGTTATGCTTGGCATTGAGGTTGCCGTAGCGCATGACGAACTCATCGTAGCAGGTGTTCAACGCTCCGCGTTGCGCAGACCCTTCATCGTGATACTCCGCCTCGTAGCGGTAAAGCCGCTCGTATGAATCACGGAGTGACACATACAACATCGCTTTCTCCTTCTGGTAGCTGGTCAGGTCAAGCGGTTGGAATGTTGCACCGTAAGGCGTGAGGTCCTTCAAATAACCGAGATTGCGTGAAGCATCCAGTACCATAGAGCCGTCACGGTAGTGCGGCTCCAGCATACCGTTGAACGGACGGGGAGAAAGGTCGAGAGGTTCCTCCTTCGGCTTTTCCGTTTCAAATTCAAGGAAAAGGGAAGTTGTTGTCTCACTTGCGTTATTGTCCGTAACGGGAACGGTTGCGACTTCCGTCTGTGCTTCGGGGCGTTTTGTCGCTTCCTTTTCCGGCATGTCAATGGCGGGAGCGGCTTTCACCGCCGTCCCGTCCACCCGTTGTTTCTCCTGATGCTGTGCCGCCAGCCTGCGAAGCTCCTTGCGTCGCTCCGGCGTGAGGTCCATCATCATTTCATAGAATCCGTTGATGGGCGGGTTGGTGTCCCAATCCAAAGTGGCGTAAATATCATCCGGATCGGCTTTGGCTGCGACACTCACCGATTTTGTTTCATGGCTGTCCCTGTTCTCCGTCAGTGATGCGGCAGACGGCTGTGGCGGTGCAGTCGTAACCTTCGGCGTAACCTGCGCCTGCGGTTTGGGAGGCATACGCCTTGCCGGGCTTTCCTTTTTCGCCGTCTTTTTCTTCTTGGCGGGTGCTTCCTGCTTGCGTACTTCCTCCGTCATGCCCCAGAGGTCGAGCAGGGAGAGCTGCACGCCCTCCGAATAATCGGGGCGGCGCGGCTCTATCTCCGGCTTTTCTTCCTCCGGCTGCAGTGTTGCCGCTTCGGGCTTCGCTGCTATTTCATGACGTAGCTGTATCTCAGGAGTGACAACCGGTGTGGAAATGGTTTCTGTTACCGTGCTTTTCCCCAGTGCCGGATGCAGGCTGTGCATTTCATACAGCTTTTTGTCCAACTTATACAGCTCAATATCCATATGTTCCCGCAAATCCTCCGCCATTTGCCCGATGCCGTCCCGGTGCATGACTTTATAGGCTGGTTTCCCGTAAGGGTCTGTGCCGCTTATCAGATCCGAGTGGGGAATCATGCCGATGCTGCCGACATACCCGTTCTGGAAACTGCCTATCGGTGTCTTTTCCGTCTGCACGAACAATTCTTCATAATCGTACAGCTCACGTTTCTTGCCGCTGTTCTTTTGCAGGATAATCAGGTCGCTGCCTACCTCCGTACCCGCGTTGTCCGTGAAGAGGTTGTTCGGCAGGCGTGCGACACCCACCAGATTGGCATTACGCATCATATACTCGCGTATAGGCGCGTTGGACGGTGCGTCCAGCACCCCCTGCGAGGTGATGAACGCTACGATGCCGCCCTCACGCACCGCGTCAAGGCTTTTCAGGAAGAAGTAGTTGTGTATTGCCTTCGGTGCGGAACGCCTTGCCGGGTCGTGGCTACCCGTAAACTCCGGGTCGAACACAGCCACGTCACCGAACGGTATGTTCGAGATGGCAAGGTCGAAATAGTCCGTGAATGGCTTCTCTATCTTCTCGAATCCCTGTACCCTTACCTTTTGGTCGGGATGCAGGTGTCCCAATATCTTGCCCGTCATCAGGTCTTTCTCGAAAGCCATGATGTCCGCGTCCGGCTTGTTTTCCAGAACGGCATCCACGAATGCGCCCACGCCCGCCGACGGCTCCAGCACACGGTCGGGACGTATGCCGTGTCCATGCAGTACATCCGCAATCGTGCCGGTTATCTCCGGCGGTGTGTAGAAAGCGGTCAGCACGGACTGCTTCATGGCATCCACGTACCGCTTGTACTCCGTATCGTCCTTGCTGTTTTCACGCACCAGCCTGTGCAGCTCCACCGTAGGGGCAAACAGTTCGAGGTCCGATTTCGCCCAATGCACAGCATCCGTCAGTTCCTTTGCCGGGTTCAGTATGCACTTCAACCCACCGAAACCGCAATAACGCTCCAGCAGCAGCTTTTCGCGCGCGGTGGGGGTGCGTTGCTCCCTGTCAAGGATGAATGCCGTCCGTATCGCCTCGATGTTGTCCCGCAGCCGTTGTTTGCGGTTAAACGCCATACTCCCCGATATAAAGGACGACGGCTCCCGTCAGCTCCGTGTAGAGCAGGTCGTATTCGGGCGACAGGGCGAAGTTGTCGTCCGAAAGGTCATAGGCGGAGAATACATTGCCGACAGGCGGCAGCAGCTTTCGGATGAAGGCATCGCGTTTCTTTTCCGGCACTTCGTCGGCAAACTCGTTTTCCACTACTTCGCGGAGGATGGCGTACTTGGAATAGCGAAGTCCCCGCAAGAGCGTGTCCATCGCCAACTCCTGCGCCCCTTCGGGAGGATAGCCTTCAAGCCGCGCACGCTCATACGTTTCGGCGGCACGGTCAGCACGCTCCCGGATGAAGGCATCGTCGGAAGCTTGTTCAAACTTGTTCGTGCGGAGGTAGTCCAGCAGGTACAGACCGTAATAGGAAAAGTCGGTCTGACCCTCGTTTTTCTTCTTGTTGTTCATTACTTTGGAATTTAGTGGATTGATAATGACGGGGATAATCGTCTGGTAAGGAGAAAGAAAAGGCACTCGGTATCCCTCCGAGTGCCACCACTAAATCCAAAGTATGAGTGTAATCCGGTATCGAAGAACAATTCATTACTCTGAACAAGTGGCAAAGTTAATACTATTTCTTCCGTCCTGAAAATTTCCTGCTCGTTTTCCTTTCGGGGAACACGAAAGTCGTGTTATAGTCACCGTCAAAGGCGACTATGGCATCGAAGCTCTTTCCCTGCTTGCTTTTGAAACCTTTGAGCAGCTTCGTGTGCCCGTCGGTGAGCAGGTCTTTGATCTCGTCATCGGTGAGGGTGCGGTTCGCCTTCAGCCTGAAGACTGGCAGCCCGCACTCCGCGTTGTCGCAGCGGACAACCTTGCCGTAGAACTGCATCATGCCGGTTCCGCACTTGGGGCACTTGCAGCCGGAATCCCTGCGGGAGAACAGCTTGTCGCACGAGAGCAGTTCGGAAGTGATTTCACGTGTGTAAGCCTCTATCTCCTTGCGGAAGGTGTCGGCGGGCAGCTCTCCGCGCTCGATGCGTGCCAGATTCTTCTCCCATTCGCCCGTCATGGCGACGTCGGCGATGCGCATCGTCTTCACGACAGAGTAAAGGGCAAGCCCTTTTTCAGTCGGCACAAGCGACTTCTTGCAGCGTTCCATGTATCCGCGCTTGAAGAGCGTTTCGATGATGGCGGCGCGGGTGGCGGGCGTGCCGATGCCGCAGTCCTTCAAAGCCTGACGCAGCGCGTCGTCCTCTATCTCCTTGCCTGCCGTTTCCATAGCGGACAGCAGGGTGGCTTCGGTATGCAGCGGCTTGGGCTTGGTCTTGCCCTCCGTGATGGAGCAGCCTTTCAGCGGCAGCGTGTCGCCTTCCCGCCAGCCGGGGATAGCGGTTTCCTCCTTGTCTTCCACGCCATAGACGGCACGCCACCCGGCTTGCCTGATGATGCAGCCTTTTGCCACGAACTCCACTCCGGCACATTCCGCCGTGACGGTGGCGGTGTCCTTGACGCATTTTTCGGAGAAAGCCTCGATCATGCGCCCGGCAATCATCTGATAGACGGTATTGTCTTCTTTGGAGAGGAACAGCGGCTTCTCGCCCGTGACGAGCAGGGCATGGTGGTCCGTCACCTTGCCGCCGTCCACGCTGCGGCGTGTCGGCACTGCCTTCGGATTGACTTCTTCTTTCCATTCGGGCAGGCTGCCGATGAAGGCGAGCAGCTTGGGGATTTCGGCGAACACGTCTTCGGGGATGTAGCGGCTGCCGGTTCTCGGATAGGTGACAAGTTTCTTTTCATAGAGCTTCTGCGCGATTTCAAGCGTATGTTCGGCGGTGAAGCCGTGCTTGGCGTTCGCTTCCTTCTGGAGCGTGGTCAGGTCGTAGAGAAGTGGTGTTTCCTCCGTCTTCTCCTTGCGCTCGGCTTTCGTGACGGTGGCTGTGCCTGCTTCCTTTACCTTATTATATAGTTCCGTCGCAGGCTCTTTCTCCTTCCATTTTTCGGAAGAGGAGAACTTTACGGTATCGCCGTCGCAGCCGTCGGTTGCGACATGGAGCTGCCAGAAGGCTTCGGGCGTGAAGCGGCGGTTCTCCCAATAGCGTGCGCACACCATCGCCAGCGTGGGTGTCTGCACCCGCCCGACGGAATATGTGCCGTGTCCGGCGGCGATGGAGAGTGCCTGCGTGCCGTTGATGCCCACGAGCCAGTCCGATTCGCTCCGCGCTTTGGCGGCAAGGTAGAGGTTGTCGTATTTGTCGCCCGCTTCGAGGTTGCGCAGTCCCTCGCGGATAGCCTTGTCGGTGAGCGAGCTTATCCAGAGGCGCACGAAAGGCGTGGCGCATCCGGTGTAATGGTAGAGGTATCGGAAGATAAGCTCTCCCTCGCGCCCCGCGTCGGTCGCCACGATGATCTGCTCGCTTTCCTTGAATAGCCGGGCAACGGTCTTGATCTGCGACATCACGCCGCTGTCGGGCTTGTAGCCCTTGTCCGTCTTTACCTGACGGGGGACGAGCGTGAAGGTATCCGGTATGACGGGCAGGTTGTCGCGGACGAAGCCGCGTATGCCGTAGCCGTCGGGCATGGCAAGCTGCACGAGGTGTCCGAACGCCCATGTCACGGCGTAGCCGCCTCCCTCGAAATATCCTTCCTCTCTTTTTGTAGCTCCGACGATGCGGGCGATCTCACGTGCCACGGATGGCTTTTCAGCAATGATTGTCTTCATGTTTTCTTGGATTGATGTTTATAAATGTTACTTTGGATTCAGTGGCGGACACGGGGTTACATCCTCATGCCCTTGTTTCTCTTTTTGCCGTTCTCCTGCTGCTGTTGCTGCGCGGTGTCCTTCGGGGCGGTCTGTCCTTTCTGCAACGGCTCCTTCAGGTTCTTGGTCGCTTCGTTGGTCTTGCCCTCGCTGTTCACAGCCACCTGCGTGCGGCTCTCGTTGGAGGGTGCGACCTTCTGCGCGTTGTCGGGGTCGGTGTCGTAGCGGTACGGGCGTCCCTTCTCCGGGTTGAACCTGATGTACATCGTGGCGTGGAAGCCCTGCTTGTCGGTCACGTTCTCCAGTTTCACGGCTTTGCCCGCCACGTAGTCGGCTTTCTGCTGCTCGGTGAACTCCACGCCGCTCCATTTGCTGATGGGGCGGATACTGCCGTCGGCGTTCGTCCACGAGTTGCGGCGTTGCCCGTTCTGTATGGCTGCGGCGTTCTCCGCGTCCTGTGCCTGTCCCTGTGCGGGGTTGTTCTTGGCTTCCTGTGACTGTGCGGCACGGGGCGACCTGCCGGTCCCCGGCACGAACTCCACGCCTCGCTGCTCCACGTTCACCTGAAGGGTGGTGACGAACTTCCTGCCGTCCTTGCGCTCGATAAGTTTGTCGCGCACGGGCAGCCCGGCGCGGAGCATGTCCTGCTCCTGCTTGGTGATTTCCGTCTTGCCGATGCGCTCCGGTATGCGCACCTTGTTTGCCGGGATGTCGGTAATCTCGTTCGTCTTGCGGTCTATGCTGATGAACGAGGGGATGATCTCGCCCGTTTCCCTGTCCACGATGTCCACGACCCTGCCGAGGTTGCCCGTTTCGCGCAGGTTCTTACGGTCTTCGTCGGAAAACTTGTGTTCCTTGTACTCGTCGAGCTTCTGCTCCTTGCGTATGAAGTGCGGCACAAGGCTGACATTACCCTCGCTGTCTTTCTTGAAGGAGAGGCGGGCGTCCAGCTCGAAAGCCTCGCCGCCGAACTTGGGCGACACTTTCACCAAATCGGACTTGCCGTAGTTGAGCATCTTGGTCAGGTCGCCGGACTTCTCAAGGTCGTCGCGCTTCACGCCCCATCTCTCCTCCAACTCCTGCCAGTTGATCCGGCTCTCGTCGATGGGCTGGTAGCCCCGGTTGCCCTGCGCCTGCTGCGGGCTTTCCTGATTCTGTTCGTTTTTCTGTTCCATTTCTTCCTGTTTTTTAGGTTCGTCATCTTGTTTCTGTTCCGGTTGTTCCTGCTTTTCGGCGGACTGCTCCTCCTGTACTTCCTTTTCGTAGCCGGAGGTGTCCACCTTGTGGGGCCCAAGCATCTCCTTGTTGCCGTCGGGGTCTTTCAGCAAGTCCTTGATAACCTCCAGCAGTTTGTCGGCTTGGTCCGCCGCGACACGGTAGAAACCGAAGCGGCTGGGTTCCTTGCACTGCCGGAAGAAGTTCTTGAAGAAGTTGTCCAGCACGTCGCCGTGCCGGTCGAATTGCAGGAAACTCTGCGCGTTCTCCGCTTTCGCGGGGATACGCTTGGGGGAGCCGTCGGCGTTCAGCCCGGCTACCACGCTGATTTCGCCCGTCTTCTCGTCACGGACAACCAGCACGTCCTTTTCGTCTTTTTTCTTTGCCATCTGAAAAATGTTTTAATGGTTATTTTTGAAAAAAATTATGGATACGAGCCTTGTAGAAGGCTATGTCTTCCTTGCGGAAGTCCTTTACATGTTCGGAGAGGAACGTCAGCACGTCCGCCTCGCTGTAATAGGTCTTTTTGCCGAGCGTCTTGTAGGGCAGCGCGCCGATGCTGCGGTAGCGTTGCAGGGTGCGCTTGCTGATCTGGAGCAGCATGCACAGGTCTTGGTTGTCGAAAAGCCTGATCCCGTCCATCGGGTTCGTGGCTTTGCCAGACGGCTGCATGGATAGCAGCATCTCGTCCTGACGGTCGAGCCGTTCCATAACTTTCTGCATCCAGTTCTCGAAATTGTTGCGGGTAAGCAGTTCCATGTCCTACGTCCTCCTTCCTTTTGGTTTGCCGCCCGTGCGCAGCGTGTGGTCGCGTTTCAGCTGTTCCGGTGTCGCGGCATCTCCCGTGACGGTGCTGTATTCGAGCAGGCGGTCGATTTCCGACTGCCGGTAGCGGCACTTGCCGCGCAGCACGACATAGGCGATGCGCTGTTCGCTGCGCATGCGCTGGAGGGTGCGGCAGCTCACGTTCAGCAGGTGCGCCGCCTCGCGGGTGGTGAGCAGCCTGTCGGGAGCTTCTTCTTTCCTCCCGCCGGAAACGGCACGCACGTGTGCCGCTATCTCGGCTATCTGTTCCGTCAATGCGGTGAAGGCGGAACTTTCCATTGTTATCACTTTCATATTCAGTCATTTCTTTTGGTTTATGCGGCAAAATTCGGCAATAAACCAAAGGGGCTTTAACAACTCACTACGTGGCTCACGTAAGATTTTTACGGATAATGGCTCCGTAACCCGGACAGACGGCGCAACAAGCTGCCTTTTAGCGGGAAACGGCACGTGTTCAGGGCGGTTTCGTTACCTTTGCGGCAAATTCTGAAATGTTTTGCTTATGGAAATAGTATCTATCGAGAAAAAGACCTTCGAGATGATGGTGGCGTCCTTCAACGCCCTCGCGGAGAAGGTAGCCGCCCTGAGGCGCAGGAGCGACGGCGGGCGGATGGAAAGGTGGCTCACGGGCGAGGAGGTCTGCGGGCAGTTGAGGATCAGCCCGCGCACGTTGCAGACCTTGCGTGACAGGCGGCTTATCGGCTACTCGCAGATTAACCGCAGGTTCTATTACAAGCCGGAGGAGGTCAAAAGGCTCATTCCGCTTGTCGGCACGCTCTATCCCGGCGGCAGATAATCTTATTATTCACCCACTAAATCCAAAGTTATGATGAACGAGAACAACGATGTTTTTACACTGGAGGACGAGCCGCTTGCCACAGTGGTGCAGAATATGCGCAAAGGCTCTAAATGGCTCTCCGCATTTTTGGAAAGTTACCGTCCGCCGCTGGACGGGGAACGTTACCTGACGGACAGGGAGGTGGCGGACTTGCTCCGTGTCAGCCGCCGCACCTTGCAGGAGTACCGCAACAACAGGGTGCTGCCCTTTATCCTTTTGGGAGGGAAGGTGCTTTACCCCGAATCCGGGTTGCGTGAGCTGTTAGAGGTGAACTACCGCAAGCCGCTGGAATAATGTTCTGGCATTCCGGAATAAAATGCGTACCTTTGTAGTTAAAAATGAAATACCATTATGCTTCGGAGTGAATTTGCAAAATTGTTAGAATCCACAATAATTCCTGAAGGAATAGAGCAAGAGGACATAAAATCTCGAATCTATCCAATAAGTGCAGCATTGATGTCAATGTTGCCGCAAAAACTGTATAGATATAGGAGTTGTTCAACATTAAACCTTGATGCTTTTGATAAGGATTTGGTTTATGCTGTTACTGCTGATAAGTTTAATGACCCCTATGACACTCTTGTTTATTATAGTTTGGATAATATTCAAGAGCAAATGAGAGCCTGTTGTACAGAAGAATTTCTTGAACAATTCAAACAGATACTTGAAAATAAAGATTTTGATTTTCCTCCAAGTGTAATCCAATTTTTCGGAAAAAACAATTTGGCAGGTTTTAAAAAACAGGTAATATCATGTAATGGTATAAATCCATTGAGATTAGCTCTTTTTAGTGCTGCAATGGAAAACATATTGAAAGAAATCCTATTAAAAATGGGGGATACATTAAAGATCGTATCTACGATAGCATGTTTAAGCGAAAACATAGATTCTGTTATAATGTGGAGCCACTATGCCCAAAATCATGAAGGGTTTGCATTGGAATATGATTTAAGGTTCTTATTAGAACAAGGAGAAATGAATTGTTGTATCTTGCCTGTTATATATGATAACGACCGTTTTGATGCAAATAGCTTTATTCAATGGTATATAGCAAAGAGTTTGGGGCTGGATGTTAAAAATATAGATTCACTATCACATTTGAAAATGGCTATTCACAAATCCACACAGTGGGAATATGAAAATGAATGGCGTATTATTCATTCCGAGAAACAACCTGCCACACATTCTCGTGCAACAAGCCTGAAAATTGTTCCTAAAGCAATCTATTATGGAGAGAGAATTTCAAATATCAACAAGAAAATATTGCATTATATAGCACAAGAAAAAGGAATTGCGGAATTTGATATGTACATTGATTGTGGCTCATTAAAGTATGAGATGTTATATAAGCCATCTCAATTTTGATACCTCATATTCTTTAACAAATAATTCGTATATTCCAAATTGACTATCTTAAAGTTAAAACGGACAGCTTGATGGTTGTCCGTTTTTAATTGATTGTCATCGTCTTTTCAGCAGTAACCGCCTTTTCCGCTATGTACGAATACCATGTAGGCGATATGCTTGTCTTTTGCGAGTGCCTTGTCCATCAGCCAGCGGCGGAAAAGATGGGCGTGGTAGGTGTTCAGCCGAAAGGCGACAGGGATGATGATTTCCAGCGAATACACGTCGGCTGAAAGCCCGTTTTCAAGCCGCATGTAGCGGCACACCTCGTAGTCGTTCAGCACGTCCGGCTTGCGGACGGCTCTGATGGCGGCGTTCACTGCCGGGACGCCCGTGTGGAACAGTCCGGCGATTTCTGTGGCGGTCATCCATATCTCGTTACCGGTTACGCTGACCGTGTTGTCCTCTATGATGATTATATCACGTTTCATGGCTTCTCTGTTTTAGATGGTGCAACCTGCAAATTCCTCGATGCCGTTCAACCTTGCTGCAAGGTTCTCCATGTCTTGGTTGAGCTTCTCTTTGGTGATTTTTGCGTATATCTGTGTAGTCTTTATGCTCTTGTGTCCCAGCATGGAGCTTACCGTTTCGATGGGTACGCCGTTGGAGAGGAACACCGTCGTAGCTGCCGTGTGGCGACTCTGATGCCATGTGATATGCTTGGTGATGCCGCAACGTTTGGCGACGGAACGGATTCCGGCAAGGCACGTGTTGTAGTGGGGAACGGGGAAAATCCTGCCGTTCCCGCACAGTCCCCGGTATTTGTCGATGATGCGCTTTGCGATGTCGAGCAGGCGGATATTGGACACCACGCCTGTCTTCTGGCGGTTGATGTTTATCCATTCGTGTTCGTCGAAGTAGGTGTGGACGTTCTCTTCCGTCAGGTTGCGCATGTCGGCGAACGACAAGCCCGTGAAGGCGCAGAACAGGTAGAGATCGCGGTAAAGCTCCTGCTTGGCGTTTTTCAGCCTGCCCTCCATCAGCAGCCGGATTTCCTCTTTCGTCAGGAAACTGCGTGTGGTTTCCTCCTTCTTGATCTCGTACTCCCGGAACGGGTCGCGTGTGAGCCACTCGTTGTTGATGGCGATGAACACCATCGTCCGCAAGGGGCAGACATACAGCCACACGGTGTTGGTGCAGCAGTGCTTGTCCGTGCGCAGGAACATCTCGAAGTCGGAGATGAAGGCGGGCGTAAGCTCTTTCAGCGCGATGTCCTTCACGCGGTAGCGGATGGTGAGGAACTCTTGCAGGTGCTTGTAAACGGTCTTGTACTTCAGGAGCGTGCCTTTGGCTTTCATGCCAGCCTCCACCTGTTTCTCGTAGTCCTCGTTGTGCTGGCGGAACACCTGCATCAGCGTATGGTAGCGGTGTTCCAGTCCGAGAAAGGCGTTCTTGACCTTCTCCGCCGTGATGAAGTTGTCACGCTCCATGATTTCCTGATAATGTTTGTTAATGCGCACACGCATCTTGTCAAGCATGCGGTTCGTTTCGAGTGCCGCCGAGCTTCTGCCCGTGACACGTCCCCCTTTGGTATCCCACAGTTTGGGATCGACGGTCAGCTTGCAACTGAACTGTGTCTGGCTGCCGTCCACCGTGATGCGTCCCATGACGGGTACTGTCCCGTCCTTTTTCACTACCTGACGTTTGAGGTAGTAGATTACTGAAAATGTACTCTTCATCGTCCTTAATTTTTTTAGGTTCAAAATTAGTTGGTGAAGAGTCCGGTGTCGGTACGCAAAACGGGGAGGAACGGCGCAATCTTTTTCCGTAACCGGATTTGTTGCGTGAGTTGTCAATAACTCACTAATCCTTAACGCCTTGTTTCGCTGTCCGTGTCCGTTTGTCGCCCTTTCGGGCGTGGTTACGGACAAGTAACGTAGCGGTGTCTTGATTTGGCTTCAGCAGTGATTGCGATGGCTTCACGAATAATCGGAAGTACAACAGAAACCCCTGTAACTCAATTCTATCACTATATCTTTCCGCATTTCACTTTTTTGTAGTAACTTTGTTGCCAATATTAATGAAAAACACATTTCTATCTATGAAAAAGAGTGATATTCTGTTCTTTTTATTTATAATAGCATTGTTTCTGCCCTTTTTTATTAGTGATACCATTTATGAATGATACAAATCTTTCAATGCAATCCATGGTATGGTTATGAGTTTTGTGAAGTTCGCCATTCTAGCTACTTTGGGAGACAAAATTCATCTCTTCCCTACCCTACCTTTCCAATACTTTCCCTACCTTTGTGCCATAAGTACGTATGACAAATACCAATATGGAACAACAACAATCATCTTATAAAGAAAAAGAACGTATAGACCTTCACGAGCCGCGACGCTTCAAAGTTATCATTTTCAATGACGACTTTACTACAATGGAATTTGTTGTAAAGATATTAACTACCGTTTTTTTCAAATCAACGATGGAAGCAGAAGCTTTGATGATGCAGGTACATAAAAGTGAATCGGCCGTAGTAGGCATCTATACGTATGATATCGCCCGGTCAAAAGTACAAAAAGCCACCCGTATGGCTCGTGAAGAGGGATTCCCTCTCCGACTCACGGTTACACCGGAAGAAGAATAAAAAATCAAGAATAAGATATGGATATACCAAATACCGATTCGGTGAACTACGCTTTCGCTTCTGCGCAGAGCCAAGCGATGCAATATCGGCATGAATTTATCACGCCCGAACACTTATTGAGCGCATTGCTGAAACAAGTTCCTTTTCAAAAAGCATTGGCAGAGTGTTTTTGTACCCCGGAAGAACTGTCCCAGTCCATTTCCGAATATCTGTCAAAAGAAGTGGAACGAGTTCCTCAAGAAATAGAATATGAATTGGAAATTTCAGGTCAACTCTCCGAGCTGCTGCAATATGCCTATATGACAATCAGCCATTCAAGCGCAGAAGAAATGGATGTTCCTCATCTGGTACAAGGAATGCTTCAACTGGAAGATTCATGGGCTGGCTATCTGTTAAAAAAAACAGTGGGCGAAGATATGCCGGAATTCTTCAGCACCCTCATTTCAAATTACGAGCACATGAATCAGTTTCAAGAGGAAACTTCCTCTGAGCAAGAGAAAAGCGAGCCTTGGCGTAACTATGTTACCTGCCTCAACGAGGGCCTGCAAGACCGGAATCCGCTTATAGGCAGGGATGTGGAATTGGAACGCACCATTCAGGTTCTCTGCCGCAAAGAAAAGAACAATCCTCTGCACGTGGGCGAACCGGGAGTGGGAAAAACCGCACTGGCCTACGGACTGGCCGCACGTATAGAAGCAGGCAATGTTCCCGAACGTCTCACAGGTTGTCGTATCTACGAGCTGGATTTAGGCAACTTATTGGCCGGTACACAATATCGGGGTGAGTTCGAGAAAAGGCTGAAAGCCATTATGGAAGGAATACGGAAAGAAGGACACGCCATTGTATATATAGATGAAATACATAACCTGATAGGCGCCGGACGGACGGGAGACGGTTCGATGGATGCCTCTAATATGCTCAAGCCTTATCTGGAAGGAGGAGAGATCCGATTTATCGGCTCCACTACTTACGAAGAATTCAACCGCTATTTTTCGCGTAGCAGAGGATTAGTACGGCGTTTCCAACAGATTGACATACAAGAACCGGGAATCGAGGAAACCATCCACATAGTGGAAGGATTAAAAGAAAAATACGAAACGTTCCACGGAGTGATTTATGAAGAAGGAGTGATAGCGTATGCCGTTACAGCCGCCGCACGGTACATCAGCGACCGTTTCTTGCCCGACAAGGCCATAGACCTGGTAGACGAAGCCGGTGCTTATCGTGAGATCCACCCCACAGATACAGAAAAACAAACGGTGGACAAAGCATTGATAACCGATATACTGGCACGTATCTGTAAAGTGGATGTACTTGCCATGAAGGAAGAAGACAATGCCACATTAGAAACCTTGCATGAACGCATCAGTGCAAAGATATACGGTCAGGAAGAAGCTGTCTGCCAAGTGGTGGAAGCCGTACAAATGGCCAAAGCCGGGCTACTGGACGAAAACAAACCACTGGCAAGCCTTCTCTTCGTCGGCCCCACCGGTGTGGGAAAGACAGAGGTAGCCAAAGTATTGGCTTCCGAACTAGGTATCGCCCTGCAACGCTTTGACATGAGCGAATATACGGAAAAGCATACAGTGGCCAAACTCATCGGCTCACCTGCCGGATATGTAGGTTATGAAGACGGTGGACTGCTGACAGATGCTATCCGCAAAACTCCCAATTGTGTGTTACTGCTTGACGAAATCGAGAAAGCACATCCCGATGTGTTCAATATTCTGCTGCAAGTTATGGACTATGCCATACTGACGGATAACAAAGGACGAAAAGCGGACTGCCGTCATGTGATACTTATCATGACCTCCAATGCCGGAGCGCAATTCGCGCACCAAGCCTCTATAGGTTTCGGCGGACAGGTTGCTGCTGGAGAGGCAATGTTGAAACAAGTTAAGAAAACTTTCAAGCCTGAATTCATCAACCGGTTATCTGCAACAGTTGTTTTCCATGATATGGATTACGGAATGGCTTCTCTCATCCTAAACAAAAAGCTCGGCGAACTGAGAAACAAGCTGTCGGCGCGTCATGTAGAAATGGAACTCAGCCTGGAAGCCTATAAACATCTGCTGAAGCTAGGTTTTACCAAAGAATATGGGGCCAGAGAAATGGACAGGGCAATTGCCTCGCATCTGAAACCACTGCTTATGCGTGAAATTCTATTCGGAACATTAAAAACGGGAGGCAAAGTGGAAGTGACAGCAGAGAACGGACAATTGAGCTTGCAAGTACTCAAAAAGCAACAAGCCTAAATGAAACCAGTAACTCCTCCGTAGGGGCAGACATACGAGTCAGCCCCTACAGGAGACTGTATGTGAATCACACAAATAAAAAACATTATGGTCTTTCAACTAACTCAAAAACTTGTTTTCCCCAACCCTTACTATGGCGAGCCGGACGGACTATTGGCTGTGGGTGGTGACCTCTCTGTAGACCGCCTCATCCTTGCCTATTCCAATGGCATATTTCCCTGGTATGCTTTCCGTGAGAAACAGATACAATGGTGGTGTCCCCTGAAACGATTTGTGATTTTCCCTAACGAGATTCACATTTCCCACTCCATGCGTACCCTTATGAACAAAGGACGATACGGAGTTAGTTTTAACCAGGCATTTCATGAAGTGATTCAAACTTGCGGTAATCTGCGGATGGAAGAAGCGGGAGCATGGTTGGGAGAGGATATCATGAAAGCCTACACCCGCCTGCATGAACAAGGTTTTGCAGCCAGTGTGGAAGTATGGGAAGAATCTTGCCTGGTCGGCGGGCTCTATGGAGTCACTTTGGGAAAGTGTTTTTTGGTGAAAGTATGTTTTCTTTGGTTCCTAATGCGTCGAAACTGGCGCTTATCTATCTGGCACAAACATTTCAAGAATTGGGAGGGACCTTGATAGATTGTCAATTTGAGACACCACACTTAAAGTCAATGGGTGGAAGGTATATAGACTATGAGGAGTATATGAGGTATGTGCAGGAACCTTTCGAGTCTCTGTAAATGTCTCTTTTTTACCAATTTTGATTATCAAATCATCAGTCTGAAATAAAATATAGGATATAGAGCTAAGATTATCAAATATATTTGCTAACTTTGTTTTCGACATTACAAACAGAACTATTTACCAAGCCTCAGAAACAATATGAAAAAGAGATTCTACTGTTTGCTACTTACCTTCTTTGCTTTGTCTTGCTCCAAAGAAGAGGCCGATATGGATGGTGACAAAAATAAAGAAACAGAAAATAAAGACATAAAAATTATATTAGAAGCAGAAAAAAGTTCTCAAAACATATTTGCTCCTATTGTGTTCTACCAATCTTTTGATTTTGGTAAAGATGCACCTTGTTTAAGCGAAGTGTATGATTCCATAGTGTGGAAATCATCTCATTCCCCAAATAGTTTTAAAGTATTCAGTCATTCAAATTACGCCAGATATGTGGAAACAACATTCTTCAAATGGGCACATGTTTATTACTCACCCGGCACATACAAGACTTATCTGCTAGGTTACAAAAACAATGAAATAATCTATAGTAGTGATACAATATCCATTGATATCACAAATAAAAAAGATTTCCTAGCTTTCAATTGGAAAGACGTAACCGACTCCAGTTTTATCACAGGCTATGCAAATAATCTAGACGAATATCATCTGAGTACACAGACTCATATCCATCAAGGTATTCCATCTGTTGTGCTGTATGCTAGAAGTGAGAAATATGAAAAAGGGGGATCTATGAAAAGTAAACAGATACTGTATGACTACATAAATTCATTTTTCTCATTACCTAATTATACCGCAACCTCAGACGAATCTTTGAGAAAAGAATTCAGCACTATATTTTCATTTCAAGAAGAGAATGCCATTCCACTAAACATTTGGCTTACCCCCAAAGCTAAAATTGTACTCCTCAGAAAAGATTTCAAGGGACTAGAGAGCGAATACAAAATTTATGCCGAACCAGGAGATTTGATTTAACCTGCAAAACACAATTGTTTAACTAATGAAACATCAACTCTGTATATAGCTACATTCAACAAATAGCACTACCTCCCCAAGCTATTCAGCTATTCTGACGGATCTTAAACAAGATTCGTTACAGAGTTTTATACCCCTATTATCAATTCATACAGATTATGCACCATCCCCAAACCGATAAGTGCATAAGCATGGTGTATACATTAAATTAAACAATGAATTATACATATAGACAAATATGGCTCATCAACTTTCCCATAATGATGAGCGTTTTAATGGAGCAATTAATCAATATTACCGATGCCGTCTTTCTGGGCCATGTCGGTGAAGTGGAACTTGGCGCATCTGCTTTAGCAGGAATATATTATCTGGTAACTTATATGCTAGGCTTCGGTTTCAGCATAGGGCTGCAAGTCATGATTGCCTGCAGGAATGGAGAACAGAACTATGCCGAGACAGGACGTACCTTCTTTCAAGGACTCTTTTTCCTTTCCGGACTAGCGCTCTCTTTATATTTGTTGATACAGGGCCTTTCTCCCTTCCTTTTGAAACAATTAATTACCTCACCGGAAATCTATCAGGCTATAACGGACTATCTGGACTGGCGCAGTTTCGGACTTTTATTTTCATTTCCCTTTCTGGCACTCCGGGCTTTTTTTGTGGGAATAACAAAGACCAGGACCTTATCTTGGTCTGCAATAGCAGCCGTACTTATCAACATTCCTTTCAATTATCTATTGATATTTACCTTAAAGTTTGGGATAGCAGGATCGGCAATAGCCTCAACGCTGGCAGAAATGGTATCTTTAATCATTCTCCTTGTCTATATGTGGAGAAAGATTGATAAAAACAAATATGGACTACAACCGGTAGTTGATGGAAAACTATTGAGAAGACTGTTTTACCTGTCCGTATGGAGCATGCTGCATTCTTTTATCAGCATGGCGCCATGGTTCCTGTTCTTCGTCGCCATCGAACATTTAGGAAAGATGGAACTGGCCGTATCCAACATTACCCGCAGCGTTTCCACCCTCTTTTTTGTGATTGTCAGTTCTTTAGGAACCACCAATAGTTCCTTGGTAAGCAATCTTGTAGGAGCTGGACAACGAAAAGGTGTTTTTCCTATCTGCCACAAAATCATCAAAATGGGATATGCCATCGGTCTTCCACTGGTAGGAATCGCATTGCTTTGTAATTATTGGATTATCAGATTTTACACCAACAATGAAACACTGGTGCAACACACTGTCCCCCCTTTCATCGTTATGCTGTTTAATTATGTATTCGCAGTGCCCGGATATGTTTACATCAGTGCTGTCACTGGAACCGGAAAGACAAAAATTGCCTTTATCTTTCAAATGGTTACCATTATGGTATATCTTCTTTATCTTTACTGGCTGAGCCACTGTATATATGCACCTCTAGCGGTATATATGACAACAGAATATCTGTTTGTCATCATGTTAGGAATACAATCTGTCATTTACTTGAAAAGGAAGCATTACTAAGTTCCTTGCCACACCCTTTCTCCCGATTCATTCCGGCAATAAATAGTTATTTATGCGAATCAGTAGTTGAAATACCTACTTGATTCAGTTAGTTAAAATGTTATTAT